>Ga0307433_1000031_pt1 | contig 126017 bp, 120 predicted proteins | sample SalMarWE160210MG_FD_202166 | JGI IMG/M metagenome (GOLD analysis project Ga0307433, IMG submission 202166) | Salt marsh sediment microbial communities from the Plum Island Ecosystem LTER, Massachusetts, United States - WE1603-210 | ecosystem: Environmental > Aquatic > Marine > Intertidal zone...
GACCCGGATTCACCAAGAGAATAAAGGCAACTTTGATAAAGTAAAGTAGCAAAAAAAAGGGGCGATACCCCTGTAGTTAGGAATAAAAAGGGCGGAAAACTTTTCCGCCCTTTTTTAACAACAAATAGCACCAATTTCACAAATAGATTTAAGAATACTTGTTTTTATTAATTAGGAAGTTAAAAGAATAAAAAAATCTTGTGTTAATCTTGTGAAATCTTGTGGTTAATAATTAGGATGGGTGGTGGAGAAAATTTTTACTTGACTAAATTTCGAAAACAACTTAATATTAAAGGAGAAATATGATTTTAATATTAATTCTTTTTTATATACCCCAGGCGGAAATAGATAGCGCTTTAGTTTATTTAAATCTCGAAAGAGGAGCAATTGAATTCGCTAGATTGGAATGGTCGGAAACTTCTCTTGTTTTACCAGTTGTAAGGGATTTAATGTGTTTTCCTTTGAGCGGAGAAAAATACGCCGGTAGAATTAAGAAAGCTCTGAATCAATCTAACACGGAGTTGATAAAGACTATTTCAGAAGATTTGCAAATTAAAGTTGAAATTCCGGAAGTGGAAATATCTTCAATCGAAGATTTAATTTCTGTTATAAATGATGCTGGTAAGTTATGTCAGGAAGCTTTTGATAGTTTAACCGATAGGGAAGAGCTTATCCTGCTGGCGAGTCTGCCCGGGAGATGGGAAATGGAAGATTATTCTAAAGATGATTGGTTGAATACGGTTTTGCTCGACAGGTATAAAATTCCTTTCGATACTACAGGAATTAACGAAGATACTATTATGCATATTATTCAAAAAGTAAATTACGAGAAATTAGTGAAGTCGGGGTTGTTGATGGTTCTTATGGCCGAAAAGATTCCTGCGTTGATCGATGAAATACCTGATTCCGCGTTTAATAATAGGTTTGAAACCGAATTTGGGACATTGCTTATAGGTACAAGGGGCGATGATAAATACGAGAATATTCCTTTTGTCATCGATCCGGGCGGAGATGATAAATATATAGATTGTGGGGGAACGATAGGTTTAATCGATTCGTCGAGCGGAATAAGTTTTATTTTTGATTTAGGCGGAAATGATACATATCGTTCAGAAAAAATAGTATCTATTGCTTCCGGTCTCTTTGGCGCGGCTATAATATTCGATTGGGGGGGTGATGATATTTATAACTCGAGCCATTACTCGATTGGCTGTGGCTATCTCGGGTTTGGAATGCTTAAAGATTTTAGCGGGGATGATGTTTGTAGAGGCGGGATTTTTTCTCTGGGTGCGGGGAATTTCGGAATAGGAATACTCTCCGATTCGGAGGGCGACGATTTTTATTATACGAATTGCTACGGAGAAGGGTTTGGAAGTACAAAAGGTTTCGGGATTTTGTGTGATATGGATGGCTCCGATGTTTACTATGCGGGAGGAAAATATTTCGATACTCCTTTAAATTCGAATTCTTACAATTCTATGTCTCAGGGTTTTGCGATGGGCATACGACCCGATTTTGGTGGAGGAATAGGTTTTCTATATGATAGAAAAGGAAACGATTTTTACAATGCTGATGTATACGCGCAGGGTGCGAGTTACTGGTGTTCGGCCGGATTCCTGATAGATGATAGTGGGCAGGATAGATATATTGCGACTGAATACGCGCAAGGGGTAGGGATTCACCTTTCTTACGGATACTTGGCCGATTTGAAGGGGGATGACCATTATTTTTCTAAAATGGGTCCGTCACTTGGAGAAGGGCACGACCTTGCCTGTGGTATTTTAATCGACTCCTCTGGTGATGATTGGTATTCGGTTTCGGGAGGAATAGGAGTCGGATTGCACAATTCTTTTGGTTTGTTTTGCGATCTTTCAGGAAGTGATGTTTATAATATTACAGAAAAACTCGGTATAGGTGATGCGAATTACTCCAGAGGTTTTTCCGGTTTGGGGATTTTTCTGGATCTTAAAGGTAAAGATTTTTATCCTTACGCTAAAGGATATAACGACGGTTACTGGTTTAATAAAGATTACGGTATTGGTGTAGATAAAAACAGTGAAGAGGAAGACGAACTGGTACAAAAACCTATTCCGGATTTTTCAAACCTGGTTATAGAAGAAATTTTCGAAATAGCCGCGGAATGGGGCGTTGGTGATAACAAAAGTAGAGTTGAGAAAGCAAGAGAAGAGCTTTCAAAGAAGGGAGAAGAAGCGCTCGATTATATTTTCAGAAATAAAATCGATACGAAAAAGGGATTAGAACTAAGAGCTATAGAAAAAACACTTAAAAAAATCGAAGATTCTTTATTAGTCGAAAAATATTTAAAGGAGAATATTAACCATGCTATCGAGCGAGCAACAAAAAACGTTTTTGTACTTATCGGTGAACTGGAAATGAAATCCTTGAGTGATTCACTCGTTTCGGTTCTGGGTCGAGAAGGAACAGAGCCCTTTAGGAGAGCAATAGTTTATGCGATGGGTAAGCTTAAAGAAAAAAGAGCCATTGATAAAATAATTTCTTTTTTAAAAGAAGATGAACCATTACGATTAGTATCCATAAAAGCCTTAGGTGAAATCGGAGATACAAACGCTATTGAGAGTTTGTTTCCTTTAGTTAGCGATTTATCCGTTGCAGTAAAATCGGCAGCAATCAATTCTCTTTCCCGGTTTGATACGCTGCTTGTTCCGTATATAGAAAAAAAGGCCAAAGGAGATTTCCCATGCGAAATATTATTAGTCGGAGCAAAAGCGGTTGAAAAAGACAGTTCCGATTATAGAGAGAGGATAAAAAATATTTTGTTTAAGTATATGGAAGATTCTGACTGGGAGAAAAGAGAATACGCGACAAGAGGTCTCGTGCTGCTTGGCGGGGAAGACGTTGAAGAAAAATTTGAAACAATGATAAAATCCGAGGAAAATCTTATCGTGAGAAGTATTATAAAGAGATATTTAGATGGTCTGCCACGAAGACACTAAGACACGAAGAACAAATTAGAAAAATTGAAAAATGGGGAAATTGGAAAATGGGGAACAATTCAACACCGAAGCGAAGTATCTATAGATTTGTCCAATGTTGAGATTTGACCCCAGAAACATGACCCCAGAAACACCCAGAAACACAGAAACATTGACCCCAGAAACCCACTATCAGGGGTTGAAAAAAGCCTATGAGTTAAAATTAACAGTGATGAAAAGGAGGATATAGATTATGAAATATTTAATTGGGAGATTATTTAATTTACAAAGGAATTGTATTTTCTTTTTTTTAATGATTTTTCTTTTTACACCATTTTACCAGATGTATGGAAAGGCAAAAGAACCGGAAAAAGCGCTTTCAGCCAGCGCGGAAGTTCACATAGACTGGAATATTGATAGAGGTAATACCACAAACAAGGGGCATTTGACTCTCAAATTAAATGGTGTTATGAAACTAAACGAGTCTCATACGAAAGAAGTGAAGACAAAGGAGATTTCGTCCTTTTTCCCTTTTCTAACATACGAACCCCAAGCGATTACAGTTCAGTACGAATATGTGGAATCGCTTATGGATAATAAAAAGGGGAGTTGTCCGCCTCTGGTGGCAGAATATATTGACAATGGGACAATTTCTCTTGGTGGTGACCCCGAGTCGATATCCCGGGCTACTCTTTATATACGTAAGATGGCAAGTATGATACCTATGAATAAATTTCCCGGGAATACCGGTTTTTGCGATTATTACGAGTTCTTCGCCGCAGCTGAAGAAGTAACGGTGCGTGGAAGAGTTAGAAAATCAGATTGTACGTATGAGAAGGATGAAAAGGATATTAATATTTGTAAATTAGGCATTAGATTTCAAATTCCGGATGATGGGAAAATGACCAATAGCCGCGAATGGTCAACAAAAACACAAACAGGTTCACCACCCTTTAAGATTACCGTATCGGATCTTCCTCCGTTAATGAATCAAGCAAACTTTGAGCCTGAAAGCATGGCGGGAGGGGATGTTAATTATAGTGTTAAGTGGGTTTTTGGAGAGGTGGACTTGGTGTTTTTATACATAATGAGAAAAGTAAACGGTAATTGGGAAGATGTTGAGGATAATGATGAACTTACGGAAGTAGTCGTTGGTGAAAAGGTTGAATTAAAAGGTGTTGTGGTTCCAAAAGAAAAAGACCCGAAGAAAGGCGAATGGATTATTGATGGTAATAATAATCAGAATTATATTAAACAATTTAAGGTGGCTGGTGATCAATCAAAATCGGAAGTAATTCCATTGAAAGAAGAAGATTTAAAGCAGCCGGAAATTGGATTCTATTGGTATAAGGGTAATAAGGGTAATGTTAAATATACGGCGGTAGTTGGTGGAAAACAGTATTCCAAGGATGTTGAGTTTACTATTAAAAGGCCGGACTATACAGTAAACTGTGATAGTAGTAGAGCGGGTAATTCTTTTGGTGTTATGAGAAGTGGTGATCCAAAATTACTCGCTCAATGGCCAGAAGAGAATAGAGTTTACGGCGAATATGGAGGTAAAATAGCTGAAAAGAAAGTACTTGTAGGATTACAATATGATGGGATTTTATTTATTTGCGAGCCGCAATCTAATATACCGGGAGAAACCCAGTGGGTACAGATAATTGATAATTGCCAACTTGAACAAGAACGTGATAGTGCCGGTCAATTAAGACCAACACCTCCCATAGATCAAAATTGTAAGAAGGGTCTTGATATGGCTTATCCGTGCGCAAGAAACAATAGCTTTTATGACGCGCCGGGTATACCGACAAATATTCTTGCCGAAAATGTAACCTATTTACGTATCAGAATGACTTTCGATTTATACTTTATGTTTAAACCTAAAAAAGAACTTAGCGAATGGGTTCCTCTAAAATTAATTAAATGGAAGTGGGATGGAGATGTTCGAAAGACGGGAAGAGGTTGGGAGGCAGCAAATCTATCTTTTGTACCCAAGGACAAAGAGGATGTAAAAGATATCGCTGATGTAGATAGATATCGAGAACTATTTGGAAAAGATCCCACTGTAACAGATGCGACAGAATATCCCCTGTGGGATCAAATAGTTGAAAAATAAGAACGAGGGTGGAAATGAACCGATAATATCTAAAATTTGAAAAAAGTATTCCGGTTTAATTCAAAAAAAAGAGGTTAAAATTATGGATACAGGATTATTAATCGTTTCTCTGGTTTTTTTCTTAATAGGCATAGGGTTGATTGCATCAGCTTACAAAGCATATAAAAAATTCAAGTTTTTTATGTCAGCTCAGTTGCAGTCAATAGATTATATTAAGACGGGTCCCGTTAAAATAAAAGGGAAAATTATTGCAGATAAGACATTATCAAGTCCATATTCAAAGAAACCTTGTGTTTACTATAGATACCGAACAATATCGATGAAACTCAAATCGGCAACAGGTGGTCCCAGCTCAACAAAAGCGGCACAAGAAATAGTTGCCAGCGGAGAAAATGCGGTATCTTTTGATGTGGATGATGGAAGCGGACGTATAAATATCGATGCAGAAGGAGCTGATATCCTGGGCCTGGATAATATTAATTATTATGTTTCAGCCTCTAACGAAACTTTGTCGCTCGGAGAAAGAATTAAGAGGCTAAAGGAAATGGGCGAAAGCGATTTTAAAAAATCCAAAAAACCTGTTCACATCCCCGAGGATCTAATTCCATACGACGGTTCTCTTCACAGTTCAAAATACGCTTACCTATTCGGGGATACATATATTCCACCCAACAGTGAGATTGTTGTTGTTGGTTCTACGGAACGGCTGGCAGATGACCGTCTTCAAATCCGTAAAAAACTGGTTATGTTAATTGCGCAAGAGGACGATCTTATAAAAAACAATTTATCCAACACTAATACATTACGGACTTTTGCAGTAGGCATAGCGATGTTGCTATTAGGTGTCTTTTTTATAATTATAGGAAAGTAAGCATACTGCGTTTCTGGGTTTAAATCTCAACATTGGATAAATCTATAGATTCTCTGAATCTAAGTTGAATGGTTGAATCGTTCTCCCCACCCCTTTTTCATTTTTTCTATTTGACTATTTTTTAATTTAACTATTTATCTAAGATTCAAAGAATCTATGTTATGGAACAACAAATCACACAAATAGCACAAATTATTTTTATTTTTTTCCAAATCCCAACCCCTAAATCCTAGAATTGGGACGCGGATTGACGCAGATTTAACAGGATTATTTTTTTGTTTTTTTGACTAGTGACCAAGGGCTAATGACAAGTGACGATATCCATCTTTTCACATTTCAAGGTCTAACCCCGTTGACAACCGTTGACAAGGATATTCAAAAAACAAGACCTGGCCCCAGATGCAGATATATAAAGGTGTTAATTGGTTATATTAGTAATCTCAAACTCAAACAATGAATAGCCATATTCTGAATTTCTCTGGGTACAATACATCCGCACATATCTGGCTGATGCGGATAAGGATAGAACATCTATTCCTCCATCACCGTCGGTAACATGTACTAAAGTTGTCCAATTTTGGTTGTCATTGGAAACCTGGATTTCATATTCTATAGCAAAGCAGTAATCCCATTCAAGTATTATCCTGGTAATGTCAATGACATCTCCCATATCAACAGTGATATACTGAGGATCTTGAAATTGGGAAGACCAACGGGTTTCCATATTGCCATCTACAGCATTTTCACCCTCTAAACCATCCCTTTCTACAGAAGAAACATATACTGTTTTATTTAGCGCTAGATTCTGAGGAAGTGTGTAGTCACTTGTATCGCTTGGCCATATACCAAAATCAGGTTCCCAGGAAATTTCATTCTGAGTGATTATCTCTTGAAATCGCCAGCTTTCTTGAACTTTGTTTATGTCAAGGAACACAAGCCAGGAAACATTATTCTCTTCACATATTTTAATGTTTTCAGCGTTTACTCTAGGCTCGGGTCCAAGATAATCTACCGGTAATTCTGTAGATATACCGTTAATCCCCTCGGTTTTCAGATTAATAAGAATTTCATCCGTTAAAGAATTATATCCATGCCATGCAACTAAAGCATTTGACCAATCAACCTCAAGATTATTTATATCCTGTAACATATCATCCACAGTGCTGAATGCAGCATATGAAAAAAGCAGAATAGGTGTGTTGGGAGCATGATTCCTAATAAGATTGTATGCCTCTTGTTGCATCCGGAGAGTCGCGCTATCATACGGTGCCTCCCAGGCATATGGTTCATTATATATTTCATAAATAACCCAGGTATCATCTTTATACCTGGGAGCATAGATATCCCAAAAAGCCATAGCAAAATCATAATCAAATTCACCATTGTGACTACCGCCTCCAATAGTAATTACGCAATACAAACCCAGGTCGCCACACCACTGTACTATGCTATCAACTTGATCTTGATAAATTCCTGCCGGTAGGCCAGCGTCGTATCTTTCAGCATACAGATGCAGAGAATTGAGGCCATAATCCTTAATACGGGTGAGCATTTCTTTTTCGGGTAATTCTCCAATCCAGTCAGTGGACCAGTAAACACCGCGCAGATGTGTTTGTATCTCTGTGACTAAAGTTCCATTCATGATTTGAGGGCGGTCACGTGGTATAACCAGAACATCATCTGTTATTGGAGAAGTAACTTTACAAGATGAGCATAAAAGAATGCCTGTTATGAGAATTATTATCATGTTTTTTTTCATCTTTCGTCCTCCACTATTTACATTGTAACATAAAAATCACAGCCCTTTTAGAAGTGATTCTATACTCATCAATATGTAAATAATATCGAGAAAAGGAATAAATGTCAAGCGTGGTGCGTAGCACCGAGTCACGAGTCGAAAAAAGAAAATTGGGGAATGGGAAACTATTTAACTATTTATCTATTCAACAATTTAACTATAGCGATAGCTATTGTATAACAGGAGGTAAAAAAAGATTAATTTAACCCCAGAAATAAAAGAATATGTGTTTTGCTTGTGACCCAACGAACTCTATGAACACTATAAACCCAACAAACTAAGTATTTGACACTTTTCAAAGAAGACCTGACCCTTCTATTTTTTACAATCTACAATTCACTGATTTGAAGAACCAAACAAAGAGGATTTTTTGTTTGTTTATTTAATAATAATCAGCTTTACACCTTTCCTGATCCCATTAGATTCAAGTACACAGAAATAGATGCCAGTGGCAACAGGTTTTCCAAAACTACTTTTACCATCCCACCTCACATAGTTATTACCTGACTTTATTTCTCCATCAACCAATGTAATCACATGCCTTCCCGAAACATCATATAGCCCCAAGCTTATACGCTGTTTGGTCGACAAATAATATTCTATGATAACACTACTATTAAACACAGCTGGTTTGGCTTCAACATGGCACACAATATCTTCATCCGAAAAGTCCTCTTCAACTCCACTTAATCCCATATTACGCCAGAAACTCAAACCACCCTCGTCTTGCCCAATAAACATATCGAAATCCCCATCTCCATCTATATCTACAAATGCTGGCGCTGAGCTAAATTCAACAGATTTGTAGTTGTCCTCAACCAAAGTCCAGGACGCGGAATCTGGTGTACCGTCATTACGGTAATAGTTTACAAAACCATACCATTCTCCAATAAACATATCAAAATCGAAATCTCCGTCTATATCTACAAATCTTGGCTTTACATCACTCCCAACATTTATTGAATCGTAACTTTCAGAAACCAAAGTCCAGGACGCGGAATCTGCCGTACCGTCATTACGGTAAAAATTTATATTACCATCACCTTTCCCAATAAACATATCAAAATCTGAATCTGCGTCTATATCTACAAATGCCGGGGACGCATGACTGCCAACATCTATTGATTCATAATTTTCTGTAACTAAGTTCCAAGACACGGAGTCTGCCGTACCGTCATTACGGTAAAAATTTATATTACCATCATTTTCCCCTATAAACATATCGAAATCCGAGTCTCCGTCTATATCTACAAACGCCGAAGCGGGAATTTCTCCAACATCTATTGAATCATATTCCTCTGTGACAAAAGTCCAAGATGGAAAATTCTCTGTTCCGTCATTACGGTAAAAATTAATATTACCTTTCCCTTCACCAATAAACATATCAAAATCGGAATCTGCGTCGATATCTATAAAAGCGGGATCTGAACCTCCCCCAACATCTATTGTAATAAAATTCTCCGTAATAAAAGTCCAAGACGGAGAATTTTGCGTCCCAATATTAAGATAAAAGTTTATATTCCCTGCAGCATCTCCAATAAACATATCAAAATCGGAATCTGCGTCGATATCTACAAATGTTGGCGCCGATTGGCTGCCTACAGTTATCGAGTCATAATTTTCTGTAACTAAATTCCAAGACGCGGAGTCTGCCGTACCGTCATTACGGTAAAAATTTATATTACCATCATTTTCCCCTATAAACATATCGAAATCCGAGTCTCCGTCTATATCTACAAACGCTGGTTTTGCAAAGATACCAACATCTATCGAGTCATAATTTTCAGAAACCAAAGTCCAAGACGCAGAATCTGCTGTACCGTCATTACGGTAAAAATTTATACTACCATCTATAACGCCAATAAACATATCAAAATCGGAATCTGCGTCGATATCTGCAAATACCGGCGAGGAACGAGCATCAACGTCTATTGAATCATATTGTTCTGAAATGAGAGTCCAGGAAGCAGAATATGCTGTGCCGTCATTTCGGTAATAGTAAATACATCCATCAGACTCTCCAATAAACATATCAAAATCGGAATCTGCGTCTATATCTACAAATATCGGTTCCGCAGCCCAACCAAAATCCCTCGAATGATAAGATTGTGTAACGTAAACCCAGGATGGGGTATTTTGCGTGCCATCATTGCGGTGAAAAATAATATTACCATAATATTCGCCAACAAACAAATCAAAATCCGCATCTCCGTCTATATCTACAAATGCCGGTTTAAAATGAGAAAACCCTCCTGAATAAGCAAAAAAAAGTGTATCCCCATCAACTACAGCTTGATATTCTCGTTGCCAGTCAATTTCTTGTGAAAACAATACCTGTGTAATTGATAAAATTATTATCGCGAAAATTTTCATTATACTAATCTTTGTTTGATTGTATTGGCTAAACATAAAACATCCTCCTTTTCAACATTACCATAAAATAAGTAAAATTGTAATAAGTGTCAAGGAATTTTTTGGCCGTCAGATTTTTGTTTTTTGGTCATAATTGTCCAATGTCGAGATTTGACCCCAGATACAGATTCACTAATTCTTGATTCGAAGAATCTAAAAACAGGAGGTAAAAAAAGATTAATTTAACCCCACCCTTTGACCCTTTTCAAAGAAGACCTGACCCCGTTGATACCTTTTGTCATTTTCTCGGATACCAGGAAATTTCTCCGCAAGTATAAGCGTGAAATCCTATAACTTTTCTTTTATTCGTCCCATCGTTGTTCATAACGCGGATTTCGGTATATCTATCATGCTCCATTAACTTTACTATATATGCAATAAGTTTATCATCTGGAGATATCTTAGGAGAACTCTCGGATATTTGGGGTGTATTTGTCAGGTTTTTCCTATTTTTGCCATCACTATCCATAACAAAAATATCACTCTGAAAATCTTCCGAGTCTGCCTTTATACTCCGCTCTATATATCTACTAAAATAGATTTTCTTACCATCCTGAGACCAACAAGGACTATCATCAGCAAAATTATTATATGTTAGCCGTTTATACTTTCCATCCTTTATACTTATTACAAATATCTCGTTGAATGAGGTTTTAGAAGATTCTGGACTTATGGAATCCATAGTGGAGTAAGAAACTTTCTTGGGATCCTCCTCCAGTTGGGTTGCAAAAGCAATTTCCTTTCCACTCGGAGAAACTGAAAAGTTACCATAGACATGAGCTAATTCCTTAGTGGGTATTTTTATCATAATAAAAGCGATTTTGGATTGAGTGGTGTCATGTACTATGAATTTATATCCACCGAGATTATATATAATCTTCCCATAGGCAGTAGGAGCTACAGAAAAGATAGTTCCTTCTAATTCTTTATATTTTTCTCTTTCGCTTTCCGCCATATTTTCCCAACATATAATTATTCCCCTAATTCCAGTCGTATCCATAATGTATACATCAGCAGGATCTGCCCAACCAACGTGTCCCTGTCCAATAAATTTACTTAAATTTTTATTAGAATAAGAATCAAATCTTGTCCAAAGAAATAAAATTCCCGAACCATCCGGCAACCAGATAGGGCTTTCAAGAGGATATCTTGTATCGGTTAGCTGATACAGAGTATGGGGAGAGTCTACTTTAACAGCAAATATCTGAGGCCTTAAAAGCGCATACTTGTCATCTATCTGTGCGGTGAAGAGAATCGTGTTCGTAAAATCCACATCAGCCGGCAGTTTCCACTCTTTAAATCTGCATCCGGTTAAGATTCCAAGGAAAAGTATCGACAAATATATATTTTTTATCATAACCTCTCCTTTCTCTCATTTATCATCAATAATGTAAAAATAGTTCCATAGAAGAGAAAACAGAAAGATCCTTCAGCTATCAATAAAACAGGATTAAATCTGCCGGGAAAAACAACAAATGGAGCTAAGATAACAAGAAAAATTCCGAAAAGACATGTGATAAGAGTTCTATAAAAAGTTATTCGAATTTCTCTTTTGTTTCCTTTAGATATATTAGAAGCGTAAGCAAAATCGGTTCCTATAGCTATAAGGACTGATATGAATATTAGATAAGAGGAAAAAAAACCAACAAGGTAGGGGCCAAAAAACATGAACCAAAGTTCCAGAAGAAAAGGGATAAAATCGACACATTGGATTTCCCAGTGAGATTCTATAAATGGCATCAAAGTCAATGCGGATACTAACCTAAGTGCGGTATATGTACCGCTAATACGAAGAAGAATAATAATATTTTTCTTTATATCTTTCATAGCATTTAAATTGTAGGTATTTTATGGACAATGTCAAGATTGAATTAGACACAAAGACACTAAGAACAAATTAGAAAAATTGAAAAATGGGAAAATTGGGAAATGGGAAACTATTTTACTATTTCTCTATTCAACAATTCAACTGATTCGAAGAATCTAAAAACAGGAGGTAAAAAAAGATAAATTTAACCCCAGAAATAAAAGAATATGTGTTTTGCTTGTGACCCAACGAACTCTATGAACACTATAAACCCAACAAACTAAGTGTTTGACACTTTTCAAAGAAGGTCTGACCCCAAATATACACATTAAAACTCCCCAATATGTTCCTCTGTATGATTATCTAAGGGGACGTTTAGTTCAAGCAATATTTCCCTGATACGCTCTTCTGAGGTTCCAAGGATTGATTCCCCTCTCATTATTACCCATAGTGTATGATCTAATATTATATAATCATCACTAAATTCTTTTATATTTTTTATTATATAATTTAAAGTTTTTCTCAATGCTTGCCTGAATTCATTGTCTACTTCTCCTACTTCTTGTTTGAAGAAAAGAAACAATGAAAGAGAATTCATAGCACTTCCAATGTATGCAGAAGTTGGATGTTTTCTTATTATTGAATCGGCATATATAAATACAGAAGGATTGCTGCTTTTTATATATCTGCCTTCAATTCTTAAGTTCTTGTATAAATTGAAGGCTTTAGTCTCTTTACCGACTGGGACTCTGATGGTTATATTAATTGTATCACTCCAGATTGTTTTAATTTTACCACGCTCTTTAGTACGGTGACTAAAAGTGAGTTTGTAATATCCGGGCTTAATATGATACCCCGGGAAACCGAAAAGAGAACCTTTAAATGAAAGAGTTCCAAATGCACCGATAAGATTAACCGGTTTTGATTTTATCGTATCACCCGCTTCTATTTTTACTATTTTAGGAATAGTCATAGCCTTTAAACCATCATATGTGACACTTGGCGAACCAAATTCATGTTGAGGAACTAGTTTACCTTCTTCATCCCACATCTTAAAATACTTTCTGATCGGGAAATACTCTTCACCTTTGATTATTTCTATTTCATAATATCCATAATTTAAAATCCAGAATTCGTTACATTCCTCTATATATCCACTCCTGTTACCGGTATTTACAAACTCCCATCGAATCCAAATGTCTTCTCCCAAAAGATATGTATTTTTATTGCTATACAAGTTAATCTGAACTAAAGCAAGAAATAACAAAATCATAGTAATCCCCCTTTGTTACATAAATCGTAATGAAAAAACAACTAAATGTCAAGAGCAGTGTGTAGCACCGAGTCACGAGTCAAAAATTAAAATCCAATTCCAATTCAAAATTCATAATTCAAAATTATTCAATCCCAACCCCACCAAATAATTAGCCACGGATTTACACTGATAGACACGGATTTTTTTGTTGTTTTGTTTTCTAAAACCTAAAACCGAAGACCTAACACCTACCAGCTGTCGGCTGTCAGCTATTTTTCTTTTCACATTTCAAGGTCTGACCCTGTTAACTCACTGGTCATGAGTCACAAATTAGGATTTTGGATTTGGGGGTTAGGATTTAGGAAAAACAAAATAGAACTTTTTCTTTATTCGTGTTATTTGTTGTTCCTTGTTTTGTGGGTGTGTTGGTGAGTTTTAAAAGCGTGCAGGTTTTTACTCTTGACTTCCAGTAAAAAAATCTTATATCTTTACTTATTCGGAAATATTGTCGTAGTTGACCCACGCTGTGGAGATAAATGATTTGGTGAGTATAAGGTAATTTGAGTTTCCAAAAAAGGAGGTAGTGTGAACACAATAGAAAAAGCATTAATGCACGGATTGTTTGTTCATTTGCACCACAATATAGATAAAGTAATCGATTTCAAAGGCTTTCAGGAATTAAATCGCGAGGTAGATAAGGTCTGGCCGGGAGCTCTGGTGATAGGGCCTGAAGAAAACGATGATGCCGCGGTCTTTCAAGTCCCGGGCATGAAAGGTTTTGTGGTGGGTAAGATGGAAAGCCATTGTTCCCCGTGTGTGCCCAGGCCTTATGACGCTGCAGCCACCGGCGCCGGAGGGGCGATGCGTGATGTGGTTGCCATGGGAGGCCGGCCGATTTTTCTTTTGGATTTCATCGGTACCAGACCCCTTGAGCAGGAAGTCATAGTCGGGCCTTGTGGCTTTTCCGGACGTTGCACCTGTGGTAAGTGTAAGGTTATGAGCAGTCAGGAAAGACTGAACATAATGATTAAAGGAGTAAGGGATATGTGTGCGGTTATGGATGTGTTTGTTGTCGGAGGAGGATTCTCCACCTCTTTTTCCGATATTGTGCCGGCAGTAGTTGTGTCGGTATTCGGCAAATTGGTCACTGAAAAACCTCTCACCAAACGGGCAAAAAAAGCCGGGGATAAAATTATCATTATAGGTGTGACAGGGAATGACGGCAACGATACGCTTTACAGAGCCGGCCTTGTAAAAGAGATGCGTCCGGCGATAGCTTTGTTCGAAGAGGAAAAGACCGCCCTGGAAGCGGCCATGGCTGCTTTCGGTACAGGTAAGATCAAAGCCTGTTCTGATTTAGGCGCCGCTGGTATCGGAGCCGCGATATGCGAGTCAGCCAGGTATGGCGGTTTGGGAGCCAGAGTGGATCTGTCCAAAGTTCCGGTTTCAATCAAAGAGATTACCCCGCAGGAGATCTTAATTTGCGAGACTCAAGCCCGATATGTAGTTCAGGTCGCTCCGGAATCTGTTGATGAGGTATTGCAAGCCGTACGATCTAAAAGCGATAATGCAGTGGTAATAGGCGAAATCACCTCTGATGACAAGGAAATTTTTGAATATAACGGAGAAGTTGTCGCTGTTATTCCCAACAATCCGTCAAAAGAAACGTTGGAGGCTTTGAGAAGCGGTAAATAAGAAATGATTTGAGGGACGAGTTAAAATAACAATGTTGAGAAGAGAGGGGCCTGTGAGAAGAGAGGGGCCTGGTCTTGAAATGTGAAAAGAAGGATATCGTCACTTGTCGTTAGCCCCTGGTCACTAGTCAAAAAAAATAATCCTGTTAAATCTGCGTTTATCTGCGTCCATTTTATAGTTAGTGCGTTAATGCGTAGAAGCGTAGATGAGAAAAAAGTAAATGCGTTAATGCGTAGAAGCGTAAATGTGTTAATTTCCCCCCCCTTCCAAGATATTTTATTAACTCTCTAACTCTCTAACGCTCCAACCCTCTAACTGTTGCGTTTTTGTATAAATGGGGTCAGGCATTGAAATGTTAAATGATTCGGTAGGTTTTTCAAATCTAAGTTGAATGGTTGAATAGAGAAATAGTTAAATTGTAACAAAAGATCCGGTAAATCTACGTCCTATTATCTTTGTATCTTGGTGTCTTGGCGTGAGAATTGGTTTTAAACTTTTACCAAATTTCAATCCAATAAATCGCTTCTCTTTTTTCTTTGTTTATCGCCACGCCTTTTGTATATCCATGTTCCCATCCTTCTGGCATATAACCTTCCTCCATAAGTAAATTTTCATGAACATATTTGCCGGGTTTAGCGCCCAAAACATAAAGAGTATAACTTTCCGGAAGATATTTTAAATCCTCTAAATTTAAATCCTGTAGTTCCGCCTCAAATAAAGGAACAGGTATAATCGCTTCACTATTTGAACACGGTAACACTTCCGATTCACCGATAGTATTATAAAATAAAGCTTTTCTGGGAAGAAGCAAATTACAACTGTCATTATGATAACATTCTTTAATTGCCGAAGATGAATACATATTTATTAGACTATCGATATCTATTCTCTCGGATATACGATATCTTACTCTTGCCCAAACTCCAAATCGATCTTTTGAGTTTGTATCTGCGATAACAGTAAGACTGGAGGATTGAAAAACATATTTAGTTCTATTTCTCGGAAAGTGAGATACCAAACCCGAATCAAAGTTGCTTAAAGATTTTTCGATTTGACTATAGGGATCATTATAGTCATAACATGAACTCAAAAGAATTAGTGCGAATGATAATATTAAGAATCTTTTTTTATGATTTTTCATTGTCCTTTTTCTAAAATTTCTAAAGCTTTAGCTGCATCTTTTTCTTTTACTTGAACTCTGACTCCTCCTGCTCCGCCTAAGTGGAACCAAAAATTCTTTGCGTACATCTCGTCAGGTATAAAACATTCTATACCTACAGATTCGAGTTTCATTTTAACTTCATAGGCTTCATGAATACGAAGAAATCTTGCAACGGTTATCAGTTTATCTTCCATATTTAATTCCTTTGTAAATAATACTGAAAAAGTATGTATTTTATTCAATTCTGTCAACATTTGGATTTGGAAACAAACAAAAAACTTTGTGTGCTCTGTGCTAAACTCTGCTCTCGGCTTACCGCTAACGGCTGACGGCAAAGAAACAAAAACAATTCGTGCAATTTGTTGTTTAACGTAGCTTTTGGCCTTTGGCTTCAAAAACTGCTAAAAACAATTCGTGTTCCGCTTTGGCTTGTATTTTTTATTGATGAGAATTAAAAAAAACACTGGACAAAAACCTTGGCAGTTGTTATAATATGCCTATGAAAATATCCAGGGAGCTATAATGAATAAAAAATATGAAGAAATTGTTAATATATTCAAAAATCATAAGGGATACGCCAGGTCTAAAGATATTCTCGTGCGTGGTTTCCATTCTCGCGATATTAGAAACATGCTGCATGAAGGAATGGTTATCAAAGTAAAAAATGGACTTTACAGGCTAGTTGATACGCCAGTTATTTCTAATCAAAGTTTTATTGATCTTGCCCGTGCTGTTCCGGAGGGAGTTATTTGTCTGCTTTCAGCGCTCTCATATTATGAACTAACTACTTTTAATCCGGCAATTATCTCTATTGCGATTTATCGCAAGTCTTGGCGACCTAAAATTAAATATCCGCCTGTTGAGGTTTACTATTTTTCTACAAAGCAATTTGAGGCAGGTATTGATGAGATAAATATCAAAGGACATGTGATTCGTATTTACTCTCCGGAAAAAACTGTATGTGACTGTTTTCGATACCGAAATAAACTGGGGCTTGATGTGGCTAAAGAAGGTCTTTCTGAATATCTTAAGCGCGGAGATCGGAATCTGGAAAAACTGCTTGAATATGCCGAAATTTGTAGAGTTAAAAAACTTCTTGAGACTTGGCTTCATGCTCTGCTTTAGGGAAGAATATGTATGGAAAGGAAAATTAGAAATAAACCGGCTTCGATAAGGGCGAAGCTTATGAATATTGCAAGAGCTGAGAGTGTAGATTTTGATACTCTTTTATTGCGGTATTTCCAGGAAAGATTCCTTTACCGCCTGTCAATTTCCGAATATTCTGACCGTTTAATACTAAAAGGAGGGCTTCTTTTGATTTGTTTAAAGATGCCGAGATCTCGTCCAACCAAAGACATCGATTTTCTTGCGAAAAGGGTTAAAAATGATCCTATTGAACTTGAATATATTTTTAAAAAAGTTATAGAGATAACTTGTGAGGATGGAGTTATATTTGACTCATCATCTATTGCTTCTGAATTAATAAAAGAAGATGCTGATTATGAAGGAGTACGACTCAAGGTGGATGCATTGTTGGGGCAGGCAAGAAAAAGGTTACAGATGGATATTGGTTTTGGAGATATAATAATTCCTAAATCTAAATCAATGAAATTTCCTACTCTGTTATTAGGAGAGAAATCTCCTGTACTTAAGGTCTATTCAGTAGAAAGTATTATTTCGGAAAAGTTTGAAGCTATGGTTAAATTGGCTATGATTAATAGTCGAATGAAGGATTTCTATGATGTGTATAATCTTTCTTTAAGTCATAGTTTTAAAGATGGTATACTCAAGAAAGCAATTATATCTACTTTTCAGAAGAGAAAAACTCCCTTGACTGCCAACCCTTTGATTTTTAGGCCGGAGTTCCATAAAGACAAGGAGAGGCAGAAGCAATGGATTGCCTTTCTTCGAAAATCACGACTTTCTGATGTAGATCAGGAGTTCGGTGAGATAATGAAAGGAATTACTAAATTCTTAAAACCTATAGTAGTCTCAATTAAAGAAAGATCGGGGGGAAATAAAATATGGGATACCACTACTGGATGCTGGAAAAATTAAATTTTATTCAAAGTTTATCCGTGTTTATCAGTGTGAATCCGTGGCAATTTTATAGTTAGTGCGTTAGTGCGTAGAAGCGTAGATGCGTTAGCCACACCTCCCCTCCAAATGTTTGATATTTTAACTCTCTAACTCTCTAACGCTCCAACCCTCTAACTGTTGCGTTTTTGCAACTATTTAAAATACTCGACGGCGTTTTTGAATACTTGAAGCCCTTCTCCGCCCGTTCTACCGTCTTGCCAGTCGGGGGGAGAGTGTTTGAAAATGTTTCTTTCAGGATGAGGCATAAGTCCTAAAATCCTGCCTGTTTCATCGCATAATCCCGCGATATTTTCACTTGAACTGGTTGGGTCGTATCCGACATATTTAAGCGCGATATGGTCTTTTTTGATTTTCTTTTTGGTATAATCGTCAGCTATAAAAAGTCTTCCTTCACTGTTAGCCATTGGAATGTGCAGGGTTTTTATTCTTTTTGTGAAAACACAGTGGGAGCTTTCTACTTGCAGGTTAAGCCACTGGTCCCTGAAAGTTGCTCCGGGAATAAGTGTTAAGGTTGCTTTCGCGCCTTCGAATCCGGGAAGTAATCCTGATTTTATAAGAATTTGAAAACCGTTACAAATACCGATTACGAGATTGCCTTTGTCGACGAAGGACAAAATTTTATCTTTAAGGGCGGAAAGCCTTGCTGCCATAGCGGTACCTGCTCCAAGGTCATCACCGTAGGTAAATCCTCCGGGAATTACGAGTATCTGGCTTTCTGAAAGGATAGTTGGGGTTTTAAGCAATGTGTCTATAAATATGAATTCGGATTCTGCGCCTGCTTTTTCGAAGGCGAAACCCGCTTCCTGATCGCAGTTAGTGCCCGGACCTCTTAAGATTAAAGAAGTTACCACTGTACTGCTCCTTCCCATTTTTCTAGGATTTTATCCACTTTAGTATTTATTAAAGTTTTATCTTTGTTTTTTACGACTAACGAGGTACCTTTTGTTTTTCCTATTTTGTAGTGCGGAATTTTTTTAAGAAGTTTTTCTGCTGCTTCTAAGTTTTTTTCTTCTACTTCGACTAAAAATCTCGAATTCGACTCGCTGAATAGCAGTATATCGTCGCGAAGATTTTTATTAATAGCTGAAATATCTATTTCGCATCCGATTTTATTTGAAAAAGCCATCTCGGAGAGTGCTAGCGCGAGACCGCCTTCGGATAAATCGTGAATGGAACTGAAGAGTTTATCTCTGTTGCCCGCAGTAATCTTTTTTAGTATGCTGAATGCTAATTTTCCGTCTACTTCGGGAACCATACCTTTTATTCCAAGTATTTTAGAAAGTTCGCTGCCTCCGAGTTCGTTTTTAGTTTCTCCTATTAAAATGATATGGTTATTTTCGCTCTTAAAATTAGAAGTCATCGCATGGTTAAAATTATCTATTACAGACATCGATGAGATAAGAAGTGTCGGAGGTATCGAGATTCTTTTCTTCTCTTTTCCCTGTGTCGTAAAGAAGTTATTCAAGCTGTCTTTTCCTGAAATAAAGGGAGTTTTAAATATTTTAGCGTAGTCGTAGCACGCTCTTGTTGTCTCGAAAAGATCGGCAAAGACGTTTTCGTCCGCTGTGTCTCCGAAACAGAAGTTATCGAGCAAAACCGCGTTTTCAATGTTTCCGCCCGCGGATACCAGGTTACGCAAAGATTCTTCTATAACGGATGCACCCATTCTGTATGGGTCTATTTTACCGAAAGATGGGTTTATCCCGAAACCGAGAACGACTGCCTTCTTTGAAGAAAGGAGAGGTCTCGTCACAGAGCCGTCGGAAGGACTCCCGGCTCCGGCGAAAGGTTTTAATACGCTTCCTCCTTGAACTTCATGGTCGTATTGCTGTGTTATCCATCTTCTGCTTCCTATATTTTTTGCGGATACAAGCTTAATAAGAATTTCCTCGAGGTCCTCGGGAGCTTTAAATGAAGAAGGCTCTCTATTATAATTTTTGACTTTCAGTCTTTTTTCGGGAATTGGTACTTTATTAAAGAGAAAATCAGGGTCGAGGTCTCCCACGACTTCTCCATTGTATTTAAGGATGAGTCTTCCCCCGCCGAACTTACCCATCACTGTATATTCTACATTTTCCTCTTCAAAGACTTCGCTGATTTTTTCGAGATTCTCAGGGGGAACAGCCAGAACCATACGCTCCTGTGATTCTGAAACCCAGATTTCCCAGTAGGAAAGCCCCGCGTACTTTAAAGGCGCTTTTTCTAGATTTACGATGGCTCCTGTTTTCTCACCCAGTTCTCCTATCGCGGAAGAAAAACCTCCGGCACCGCAATCGGTTGCCGCGCGGTAAAGATTTTTATTCTTTGCCACCATCTGAACATCCAGCATCTTCTTTTCTTCTATCGGATTACCTATTTGCACGGCGCCGCCTGATGTTCCTTGAGATTGTTCGTCGAGGCTTAAAGATGAAAAGGTCGCGCCGTGTATTCCGTCTCTTCCGGTTTTGCCTCCGAGAGCAACGATCAAATCTCCTTCCTTAACTTCCTTTTTTAAATGTTTTTTCTTGATTATTCCAACACTTCCTACAAAAATTAGGGGATTGTAATTGAAATCTTTATCGAAATATACTGCTCCGCCCACCGTAGGAATTCCCATTTTATTCCCATAATCTCTAACCCCCGCTATTACGCCCCGGACTATCCTTCTGGGGTGCAGTACCCCCGCGGCTAAAGTATTTCTTTTGCTTTCCGGGTCCCCAAAACAGAAAATATCGGTCGACGCGATAGGTTTTGCTCCGAGACCGCATCCCATCGTATCTCTTATAACTCCGCCGACTCCCGTTTCGGCACCACCGTAAGGCTCGAGTGCCGAAGGATGGTTATGTGTCTCCGCTTTATATGTAACCGCGTATTCGGAATCGAACTCTACAGCTCCGGCATTATCGGAGAACGAGAGAAGAACGTTGCTTTTGTTTATTTCTTCGGTCGCACCTTTAATGTATCCAAATAGAGTGTTTTTCTTGATAATATCCTTTTTATCGGTTTTAATAGGCGATTTAAAAGTCTTATGGCAGCAGTGTTCACTCCAGGTTTGAGCTATGGTTTCGAGTTCCAGATCGGTTGGCTCTCTGCCTTCGGCTATAAAATATTTTTTTATTATCTTCATTTCTTCGAGAGTCAGAGCAAGAAGTCCTTTTTTTGATATATCGATTAATTCTTTGTCAGTTGCGCCGGTTATCTGAACTATATTTTTTTTGAATTTATATACTGAGGGATGTGGGAACTCGACTTTAAGCGGATCGATAGGTTTCTGTATAAGATCATTCATTAAAAGCCGATTTTGTATTTTTTCAAGTTCTTTTTCGGATAACTTTCCTTTGAATATATAACGTTTGCCTGTTTTTGTTCTTGTTACTTTGTACTTAAGAGTATTCGCGACTTCTTTTAAAGTTTCTCCTTCTTCATCAAAAACTCCGGGTTTATATACTATGGTTGTGGTTGTTCCTTCTCTATCGAGTAATTTGTCGATTGAATATTCTTCGATTGCCGGGTCGACCAGTACTTCATTTGTAAGTTTCTCGACATCGCCTATACTTAAGTCGCCTTCAATAAAGAATAGCTCATTGATCCAAATCTGTTCTACCCCGGATATACCGAATAATAAGATATCTTCTTTGAGAGAGTTTACTCGTGGGTTTTCAATATTTTTTTTGATTCCCTTTTCTACGAAATGCATAGCAATAAATATATTGCATAGGAGAAAAGTCAACACCATTTTTTTAAAGAAGTGCGGGAAGAGAGAATGAGGAAGTCAGAAGCCAGGAGTCAGAAGCCAGAATCCCATCCCCGCCCACAAAAGAATTATTAAACCGCAAAGCACACAGAGACACAGAGAACACAAAGAAGTAAGGACTTCTCAGTATTTAATTTTAAATTGTAAATTGCAAATTGAACTTTAAGTAAAAACGAATTATACAAAGATATTTTGCCGTTAGCTGTTAGCCGTTAGCTGTGAGCAGTTAATTGGAACTATTTGCTTTTATGCGTATCTAAATATATAAAGAAAAGTAAAAGGAGGAGAAAATGGATAATCAAAGAAATAATTTAAAAAGAATGTTTATGCTGCATGTAAGAATTGGTTTTTTAGTAGCTATTGTTGTTTTTATTCTCGGTTTTGTTTTTATGCCCGAGTTTGAAACAAAGCCATATCAACCCAGAGTTGAACATGTTATAAGAATTGATGAAATGTTATCTCCGGTAAATGTGGTTAAAATACCTCCTCCTGAGAGAGTAAAACTTCCTGTTGAGGCAGAAAATGACAATGATGCGGAGGAAGAAACCATTACAGTAACAATTTTTACTAATGATGGAAAAGTACCTGTAATTGAATTTGAACCACCTCCTTTTGTTCCTTATGATGTCGAGCCTAAGCTTTTGAATCCCGATAAGGTGAAGTTTGAATATCCTAAATCGGTTATAATGTTGGGCGTCGAGGGTACTGTTTATTTGGAATTATGGATAGATGAAAAAGGTACAGTTAGAAACGTAAAACTTACAAAGTCTCTTTATCCGACACTTGATAAAATTGCTATTGAAAACGCAAGAAATCTTAAGTTTTCTCCGGCAATGCAGAGAGATAAACCTGTTTCTGTACGGTGCTCCTTTCCGGTTATATTTAAGCTCGAGTAAAGCAGAAGAAAAAACTCGTGTTTCGAGTTTTTTCAGGATTAGGATAAAAGCAGGAAGCCAAGCGAGGATTAAGAATTAGATGAGAAGCTTCTAAGAGAAGCAAGGATTAAGGAAAAACACTTACCACTTAATCCATAATTCCTGAACTTCTAACTTGCACCGCTCCTAATTCCTTCATGGTCTTTGTGGTTAACAAAAAGGGTTGCGGAGAAAAATGAGCCCTTGACTAATAGTGTATTTAGCTTAATTTTACATAAAAAGGAGGATTAAATGAAGAAGTTAGGTTTTAACTTTTTTTATATATTTTTAGTTTTAATTATTTTGTCCGGTTGTCAAAAAATGGAGGAGTTCAGATATAAAGGTAACAAGGGTGGTACATTAATAATCGCTTTATTAGATGAGCCATCTAATTTAAATCCAATCTATCCTCCTCTTTCTGGCTTTTCTACTGTTACAGATCAGCTGTTTACGCCTTTAATTGCAGAGAAGCCCGATGGGAAAGTGAGACCGGGTCTTGCTGAATCCTGGACTTATTCGGAAGATTTAAAATCTATAACTTATACTATTGCTAAAGGAGCTACATGGCACGACGGAAAGCCGGTAACGGCTGAAGATGTTGTATTTACTGTAAACCAAATACTTAATAGCGAGAATAATTCTCCCCTCGCACACAAATTAAATTATGTTGAAAACGTCGAAGCGCTCAGTGAAAGAAAGGTTCGTTTTACTTTGAAGCAGGTGTTCGCCGGTGAGCTCCAGAGCACAAACATATATCCAATACCAAAGCATATTTTAGAAAGAGAGAACGATATCGCGGGTAGCGATTTTAACGCCAATCCTGTAGGTTCCGGACCATATAAATTAAAAGAATGGAATGAGGGTAAGTGGATTGAATTAATTGCGAATGCAAATTATTTCAGAGGCAGACCTCCTGTGGACAGAATGGTTTTTTATACTCCTTCATCTATTAGTGAGCTTATGGATGAGTTGTCTCTTAATAATGTTGATTTAGCTTTTGATATGCCTCCGGGCAACAATTATGATACACTTAAATCTTATAGAAAAGTTCTTTCTCCGGGAAAGTCTTATACATATATTGGTTGGAACATCGCTGCTTTTCCCGACAAAAAACTCAGAGAAGCTTTCAGTATTGCTATAGATAGACAGAAAATAATTTCAAATGTCCTGGAAGATTACGGTCAGGTTGTGAACGGGCCAATTACTCCGGAACATTGGGCTTATAATCCGAACTTAAGAGGGATTAAAGAGGATAAAGAAGGTGCGGTTTCTTTGATTGAAGAATTGGGATATTCAAAAAGAAGAAATCAAAAGTATTATCAGAATTTAGATATAGAAATACTCGTAGAAGAAGGAAATGCTATCAGGAAAAAAGTCGCGGATATGGTTGTTTCCGATTTAAGGGCTATTGGAGTTCAAGCTTCAGCGGTATACCTTTCAGGTGGCGATTTAATTGATCGTTTATTCAAAAAGGATTTTGACGCTTATATATTAGGATGGGATGTAAAAAAAGAATTTAATCCTTATCAGATTTGGAGTTCTAATGGGGTGTACAATTTTGTAGGTTATAAAAATCCTAAAATAGATGATCTTATCGGAGAAGCTCTACTCTCTCTTGATAGAGAGAAAGCCAAAAAAGCATTATATGAATTTCAGGAAATCATTCGATATGATTTTCCTTATACATTCCTTTACGCTCCGAAGAAAATAACACTTGTCAATAAAAATATTCAGGGTGTTTCCGAGAGTGACAAAAGATCAATTCTTTCTTTTGTGGATGAATTATGGTTTAGTCGAGTTCCCAGCAGTACTATAGAAATCGCTTCTTTGGGTAAGCATTCTGAGGAAAAAACCAACGAGACTCCGGAGAGAAGAACACCAAGACGACCTACGGAAGAAGCTCCGAGAGCAGAAGAAATGCTTAAGGTATCTCCTACGCCTCCTCCTGTACCACCACCATCTCGTCCTGTACCTGAAAAAACAGAAGAACCCGAAGAAAAAACTCCTGCAGAAAAAGAGCCGGAGAAACGTTTGGATTTTGTTGCTCACGAGGTTCCTCCTAAACCTTTAAACCTGAACGCGGTTTCATTTAAATACCCTGAGGTAGCAAAAACCTTAGGGCTTAGCGGTACTGTCTATTTGCAGTTATGGATCGATAAAAAAGGAAATGTTACTAATGTAACTCTCATAAAATCGGTTCATCCTATTCTTGATAAGGTTGCTGTTGAGAACGCGAGAAAAATAAAATTTTCACCCGCCAAACAGGGGAATGAACCTGTGGCGGTTCCGCTTTCTTTCCCTGTACGTTTCCAGCAGTAGGATAAATAGTTGGTAGGGAACAGAGAGTAGTAAATAGCTAAACGAGTTTTGAGTCGTGCGTCGTGAGTCATCAGTCGAAGAATTAAGAATTTTAAATTTTGAATTTTGAATGAAAAACAAAAAAACTTTGAGGGTTCTGTGCTCTTTGTGTCTCTGTGTGAGATTAATATTTTTTGGGGGGAAATAGTTTATTATGGGTAAAATTATAAGGTTTGGAGTCTCCATGGATGGAGCGCTTCTTAAAAGGTTTGACAAACTCATAGAAAAGGAAGGCTATGAAAACCGTTCTGAGGCAATAAGGGATTTAATCAGAGAAAGACTCATAGAAGAAGAATGGAGGGAAGAAGATGAAGTGTGTGGAGGCATTCTTCTTGTTTACGATCACCATAAGCCTCATCTGACTGAAAAGATAACCGAAATCCAACACCATTTTTATAAACTTGTTATTTCTACTCAACACATACACATGGACCATGATAATTGCATGGAAGTAATAAGTATTAGGGGAGAAGCTAAAGAAATTTGTAAGTTTTTCAATAAATTACGCGCGACGACCGGCATAAAACAGTGTAATATAATAAAAGCGACTGTTGGGGATAAGATAAAGTGAAGAGTTGATCTGTGAATGGGTGAATGTGTGTATGAGTAGTTGTATTAAACTGTAGCTGTATTTTCGGATTTTATATTTAAGGTTTTTATTAGTGTTTAGTTAATAAGACAAAAATAAAATTTAATGTCCTTTATGTGATTTGTTACTATACGTACAGATTTTCTAAGTTTTAAAAGGGCATTGTGTCTTTTAGTAAATGTCCCATCTACCCATTTACTTATTAACTCTATTTCCCGTAGCTAATTTTTCTTAAATAGTTTATTCGCTTTTTCTTTTACTGTATCGTAGATTTCCTTTACAGGTAATCCGGTTTTCTTAGCGAGTTTTTCACAGGACTTGAATTCCGGTGCTACGTTCATCAGTTCATCTTCCAAATAAGCGAGTTTTACTTCTGCTTCACCAAATTTAGTTTTTATTTTTTTTACTTTTCTATCTAATTTTTTCCTTTCTATGTAATGAATACGTATTCCAATTGTGGTCGTTTCTCTGAAAAGTATATCGGCAAAGATATCGATATCTTTTCTCTCGCATATTATTGATAATTTAAATCCTCCTCTGCCTTTTTTCATTTGGATAGCCGTTCTAAAGACACCGAGTGCTCCTGCTTTGAGAAGTTTTTCTTCGACAGAGGGAAATAATTCGGGATTCATATCATCGATGTTCGTTTCAATAAGTGCTTCGTTTTTAGTATATTCTTTTGTTCCGGTTCCCAGGAAAACTCTCAGGAAGTTGGGACTTTTTTTAAAATCTTTTGAGCCAAACCCTATTCCGATATTTTCTATTTTCATTTCGGGCATTGCAAATGAGTGGGCAAAATGTTTTATAAATAACGCGCCGGTAGGTGTTACCAATTCGCTATTGATTCCGGATGAATATATAGGGGCTTCTGCTCTTTTGAGCAGCTCGGAGGATGCCGGCACAGGCAGAGGGACTCTTCCGTGTTCTATTTCTGTAAACCCGGTGCCGACGTTAATTTTAGAGAAGTATATTTTGTTTACGTTTAATAGTTCGAGGGCAATACAAGCTCCCACGATATCGGCTATCGAGTCTATAGCGCCTATTTCGTGGAAATGTATTTTTTCTTTCGTTGTTCCATGGATTTCAGCCTCAACTTCCGCGAGTTCCTCAAACATTTTTTTACTTTTTTTAATGATTTTTTCATCCAGTTTGGATTTATCCAGCATTTTTTTTATATCTTTTAAGTGTCTTGCCTTTTTTTCTTTTTTTGATAATTCTATTTTAAATCTTTTTCCTGTAAAATCACCCTTTTTTTCTTTCCGGATTTTTATTGTAGCATTTGAAGGCAAAATCTTCGTTAACTTGCTTTTGAATGTTTTTTCGTTTATACCAGCATCAAGAAGAGCTCCGAGGAACATATCGCCGCTTATTCCGGAAAAACAATCTATATATAGAATTCTTTCTTTTGAGTTCTTCATTCGGTCTCCCTTTTAAGTAGTTTTTTTATAACCGCTGCCGCGAAGAATCCGGCGCTGTATCCATTATCGATGTTAACAACACTGATGCCGGGTGCGCAGGAATTTAACATTGTCAGTAAGGGGGCGATACCTTTAAAACTCGCGCCATAGCCGATTGAAGTTGGAACCGCGATTATCGGAGTGTCGATTAGTCCTGCTACTACCGAAGGAAGAGCTCCTTCCATTCCGGCAATCACTACCGCAATATCTGCTTCCTTTAGTTTGTTTCTAATGCTGAGTAATCTGTGTATTCCGGAGATTCCTACGTCGAATATTGTTTCTGTTTTTATTCCCATCGATTTTGCGGTTATTTCGCACTCCCTTGCTACCGGTATATCTGAAGTGCCGGCTGTTATTATCATTATCTTTCCAAAAGTTTTTTTGGGAAATTTACCAATAAAGACGAGGTTTGATTCAGGATAAATTTTCGCTTCCGGGTAAGTTTTTTTTATTTTTTTAAGTGATTTCTCGGGAACTCTTGTAGCCAAAATATTAGAATCATTTTTCATTTTTCCTATGATTTGCATTATCTGTGTTGTGGTTTTACTCATACAGTAAATAGCTTCAGGAGCCCCCATTCTGAGTTCTCTATGAGTATCTATTTTCGCGAAGTCCAGATCGATAAAGGGTAAATTTTCTAAAACAGTTAATGCCTCTTTTATACTTTTATTCCCTTTTTTGACTTCTTCGAGTAATTTTTTTATTTTATTTTTATCCATTATAGTTACAAAAATTATCTAATTTTTTATTTTAATATCCATACTACCGCTTCTATATTCTTCTATATCGAGAGTTATGTAATCGTATCCGATTTTTTTAAATTCGGATATAATGCTTTTTCTATGTGACAGGAGCTTATCAAAGTCTTTTTCCGGAATTTCTATTCTTGCTATGTTTCCGTGATGTCTGACGCGAAGTTTTTTGAAGGTTTTGTTCGCGAGAAAATCTTCAGCCTGCTCCACTCTTTTTAAATTTTTCTTTGTAAGCCTTGTTTTATAAGGGAACCGCGTCGCGAGACATGTAAAAGACGGTTGATTCCAGCCCGGTAAAGATAGTTTCCTGCTCAATTTTCTTATTTCCGGTTTTGTAAATTCGGCTTCCATTAGAGGACTTTTAACTTTTAATTCTTTTATAGCTTTAGTTCCCGGACGAAATTCTTTTTTATCTTCCATTATCGATCCCTCTACTAAGTAATTCAACTTTTCTTTTTTTGCGGTCTTCTTTAAATGCTTGAGCATTGTTTTCTTACAGATATAACATCTTTTGGGCGGATTCATATTTAAATGGCTTTCATAAAGAATTGGAATTTCAACCATTTTCCATGTACTCCCAATAAAATTCGCCACGGTTTCAGCTTCTTTAATTTTCTTTTCCGGTATAAATTCGGATTTGACGGTTACAGCAAGGACATTATCAAACCCAAGAAAATCTATGGCTGCTTTCAAAAGAAAACTGCTGTCGCTGCCTCCTGAAAAGGCGACAAGGACAGATTTATAACTTTTTAAGATTTTTCTTAACTTCTGGATTTTTTTGGTTCTTTCCGTAAACCTTTTTAGCGATTTCAATTATATCTCCACTTCTGAATAGAAAAATTCATTTGTTGAATATATTTTATTATCGATTGTTTGTCAATGGTTGTTGATATCTTGGCTTTTTGCGTTTGGTCGCAGTAAGAGATTTAATAACGATTTCACGTAGATTTTAATCTTTAAAAACCTACACAGCCCCCGGAACATCCTCCCCCTTTATCTTTCTTATAAAGTAAATTGACTCCTATTCTCATAGCGCAGTGAGGTCCCTCCGCTTCTCCTACACCAAAAAGAGATGTTGAAAATCTTCCGTCGAGTACAAGCCTGAAATCGTATGTCCTGAATATAACTAAGCCTCCTCCGGCCTGCAAGGCTAATCCTGAAGTGTATTCGAAATAGTCTACGGATATACTTTTTCTCTCTACACCCAAACTTAAATAGGGGGAAAAATCTGTTGTCGTGAAGAAATAAATTAGAGATATTCCAAGTGACCACTCATTTAAATCGAAGTCTACCGCTCCGGAGGATCCAAAGTACCAGTCGACTTCCGCGGCGAATTTAGGAGTTTCATACCAGGTTTTAAAGCCATAATAATTTATAACATTATTACTGGCATCACCGTAGCCTACCACCGGTATGCCCATTCCAAACCCGGGTCCGCTGGCGAAAAAGGCTTTCTTTCTTTTTGCCCCTATTTCCATTTCTTCTTCAGTGATTTTACCTACCTCTGCTGTTTTTTCTACTTCTTTGCCGTACTCAATGGATTTTGCGAGACGGGATATACAGACGTCCAAGTCTTCCGCGGTTTTTGAGGTGACTTTATCCGAAAAAACTATTTCGCCCGATTTAGACTCAACAACATTCGCTAAAACAATATACTTTTCGCCTATCTTGGTCAGGGAGCCGAATATTATTTTTTCAAGACCCATTTGAATACCTGTTTCCGCGGCACATTGTTTGTTGTAGCATTCTACTTTTCTGCCAAGTTCTTCATCTATTTTTTCTTGTGATATTACCATATGTCCGTATGAGATCAGTTCTGATTCTAAGAGTTGATAAATTGCTTCAGTTATGTTACTTTCTATTCCTAACGGTTTAAAACGTAGTAGTCCAATACTCTCAGCATTCAGATTCGCAGGTAAAAATAAAGAAAACGATAACAAGTAAAGCCATATATATCTGATTTTACTCACATAAACCTCCTTCTTTTTTAGAAAATAAGGAAAAAAAATTGTTTTGTCAAGGTTTATCTATGGTAATTAAAATAATTCTTCAATTAGATAAATTTGGCAAATTTGTTTTTTCAAAAAGGAAATCCTTCTGATTCTTCTTCACCTCTTTTCCTTCTTCTGAACTCCGCTTTTTTTGCTTTTTTATGGACTATATTTGTTTCTACTACTATTGCTTTTTCCGGTTTTGCCGGACATACATTCTGGCATGCTCCGCAACCGATACAAATCGAGGGTCTTGTCGACGGTATTAAAAGTAAACCTTTATATGGGGTCATTCTTACGGCATCTGTGGGACATATTTCAGCGCAGGCTCCGCAGTTAGTATTGTTCTTATACACAACACAGAAATCTTTAATGAATTTGACTTTTCCTATTTGTATTGTTTTCTTTTCTTCTTTTGTGTGAGGCATTATAGCATCTGTCGGACACACTTCCAGACATTTAGTGCATTCATAAGAGCAATATCCGCTGTAAAAATCCATGTAAGGGATAAAAACACCTTTGATGCCGTAGTGAAACAGAGAAGGTTGGAGTACGTTTGTGGGACAATTGTTTACACAGAGATAACAGGCGGTGCATTTGCTTATGAATTTATCGAGACTTATGCTTCCCGGTGGAGTTGGTGGCGGAGAATAATTCTTCATAGGTGTTTTTTTATTTCTAAGGAATAAGTTTATTCCTGAAAAACCTAAAATGCCAAGAAATGAGTAAATAAAATTTCTTCTGGCGATATTTTGTTTTTTTTCGGTTTGAACTTTTTTTATCGTTATCGATGGTTTATATTTAATTGCGGAAGATGGACAAACGTTAAGACAATTAAAACATCTTACGCAAGAGGAATTATCTACAGTTTTATCTTTTGAATTTATACATTCTCCTTTACAAACGGATTCACAGATACCGCAGGAGGTACAGCTCGATTTATCTATTTCTATTTTGTATAAGCAGCGAACCGAAAATATTCCGAGGAAAGTTCCGAGAGGACATACAGAATTACAGTATAACCTGCCTCTTTTTAAAGATAAATATATAATTATACCTAAAATTAATATAAAAGGAATTATAGCTAATATTTTGATTTGCGGGAAGTTCATTATATTAAACCAGTATATATCCGCTTTTCTCAGGATTAATTCGCCGCTGTTGTTTATGAAAGATATAATCGGTTTTATAATGTAATTAACCAACCTTCCGAAAACACTATACGGATCCAAGTACCCAACGATATAAAGGCTTCCCGAAATTACGCTTACTATTGTTAAAGTAAGTATTGTTAAGCGTAATGTCGTTAAAGGTTTGTGATATTTGAATCTTACTTTCTTTTTTGCCGGATTTTTTATTCTTATTAAAATATCTTGGAAGCAGCCGAGAGGGCAGAAAAAGGAACAGTAAATTCTTCCGAATGTTAATGTAACTGTGGCTATTATTGCAAGTAAAATCAAAGATAAAATGAAACCTTCACTTATAAAAGATATTATTAGCGGAATCATTTGCGTTTTGATCGGTATATTCCTTAGTGTTTCTGAAAAAAAGAAAGAAGAAGTTATAATTGTAAAAAATAAAAGTTCGATTATTACGCGCAGTTTTTTTAACTTACCTGTTTTCATTTACAGGTCGATTCGCTTTATATTTAATTCATCTAAGTTACTGGTTCCCAACCCCAGATCAGTTGCTATTTTTATATATGTTATATTTTCTACTTCCTCTCCTAAAATTTGTGAAGCAGCGACATCGAGTGCTACCATATCTTTGCTTATTAACTGCATTTTTTTGTTTACGACATGCTCGAGAGATTTGGCTCTTGGTCCGTCTGTTAATATATTGTAGGCATCGACAATATTAAGATCAGGTTTTCTATATAAAGGAAATTCGGCGATACATCTGTTAAGATTCGTTCTATGATAATGAGCTCTATCCCAAACGACTCCCATAAGATTTTTTAAGGCGCATGTCATTCTGGCGCTGCCGTGGTGTTTTAAAATCGGCACGTTTATAAAAACATCACTTTCGAGTATTAACTCATGTACTTTTACTTGTTTTAGCGCGTGAGCTCCCGGAACTCTTACTTCCTGATAATATGATTCCTTATTCGCGTGTACTACGGTAGCATTTGCTTCTTTGGCAGCTTTTTCTATTCCGGTAACATTGTAGGTTGTATAAGAATCATCGCATGTATGGTCGAAAACATATACTCTGCTGGCTCCCGCACCGAAGCATTGTTCTATTATTCTTTTTACTAATAAAGGGTTTGTGTCGGCCGCGCCTTCGGGATTCGCGATCCAGGCAATATTTGGTTTAACTACGACTGTTTGCCCTTTGCGTATGAATTTCTTCATTCCACCTAAAGCCGCGATCCCTTTATCAAACATTTTTTCGGGAGTGCTGTTTCTGACCGCTACAAGGTCCGGAGGCTTTTTATTTGCAGTTTCTGCCTCTGCTGCTAATAAAGGAACCGATTTTGTGATTGAAGAGATACCCGCTACAGCCGCAACTGAAAAGACTTTCTTAAAGAAATCTCTTCTATCCATTTTTACCTCCTGTTTAATAGATATTAAAATATCTATTATATATAAAATTAGCAATATTATTTCATTTGTCAACACCCCGTTGGAGATGTCAGGTCAACTTTTTGTTTTTTTAAAAAAGATTAGCCACTAAGAAACGAAGACACAAAAAAATTTGTGTAATTTGTTGTTATTTTTTACCGTTAGAATGTTAGAAAGTTAGGAGGTTAGGAAGGGAAATACAATAAAAACCTCTGTGGGCTCTGTGAGTTATTTTTTTTCTGTGTTCTTTGTGTTCTCAGTGTGAGGTTAATTTTGCGAGGTGTGAAATGGGTTTAGAAAAACATTATTTTTTCTTTGTGGGCTTTGTAGTGCCCTTAATCTTGCGATAATTTTTTGTAATCTGTAGTTCATATTGGTGGTGTGGGTGGCTTTGTGTCCTTTGGGAACTTTGTGGTTCAATATTTTTTGTGGTGGGTTGAGGAGGTTTTTTATACTTGACAAAGTTTAGACTTTTTGTATTCATAATAATCAATGGTTTTAAAATGCAAATAAAAAAGATAGTAGTCGGTTTATTACAAACAAATTGTTATGTTCTTATTGGTGAAGAACAGGGAATTATTATAGACCCGGGAGAAGAAGCAGATAGAATATTGAAAACCGTTTCGGATTTACGAATAGATTTGATACTTTTGACGCATAATCATTTTGACCATATTAGAGCATTGCCTGCGGTAGCAAAAGCGACTTCGGCGGAAGTCGTGATACATTCTTTAGATATGATAGATGTTGCAGATAGAGAGCTTGAAGACGGAGAAAAAATCCCATTTGAAGGGAAAGAGATTTCGGTAATTCACACTCCCGGGCATACTCCTGGCAGTTGTTCCTTTCTTTTAGAAAACAATCTTTTTTCAGGAGACACTTTGTTTGCAGGGGGATGGGGTAATACGGCTTTTTCCGGAGGAAGCGAAGAAGCAATTTTTAAAAGCATCAGAGAAAAATTAATGAATTTACCCGATGAAACGATTGTTTACCCGGGACATGGTGAGGCAACTACTATCGGAGAAGAAAGATCTTTATATTTTTGAATCCCGACCACACATCCCCTTTTTGAATTAGTGTTAAAAATTATACGAAAAAATTAATTGGCTATGAATTAAACGCCAATTTTTTTTGCGTGTGGCAAGTACAAATATTCCGTTTCTGTAAAAAATGGGTTTTTAGTTTATTTAGTGTTTTACCTGAATTATTGTTTTTCTTCTATTTCTTTTAGTAGTTTTTCCGCGTCTTCTTTTTCATATAATTCAAAACGTCTCCTGTCGCGTGATGTCTTAAACGATAATAATTTATTAAGTGTTTTTTTTGCTTCCTCAATTTCTCCTATATCTCTATAAGTTTTAGCCAGGCTTACATACACAGCCGTGTAAAGAGAATCATTCTCTATAGTTGTTTTGAACTCTTCTATCGCTTTTCCCTTATCTCCTCCGAATAGACCGGGTAGTGATTTATAAATTTCTCCGAGAAGCATATGTGCTCCCGCGTGTTCGGGGTCAAGTTTTATTATTGTGTCCGCTTTCTTTTTTAAGTCGTCTACCATAAATAAAGAATTCAAAACACCATTGATTTTTCCTATTACTCCTTTGTTTGTAGCGAACCAGAAATAAGCTTCAGGATTATCCGGGTTTTTATCGATGGCGAATTTTGCCAATTTCTCTCCCCTTTTATACCATTCTTTCTTTTCGCTATTATCCGTAAGAGCGTAACCTCTCTCAAAACAGAAATGTGATTTTCTCCAGAGAATCTCATCCATTAAGACTTTTGAATCGAACATAAGAGAATCGAGGATTCCTTCCGCGCTATTGAATATAGTTGTATCTTTGTAGCTCTCTTGATATAAGGAATCGGATTTGATAAGTTGTTCCTTTACGTAAGCTGTATCAGATATTAAAGATATGGCAATTAATAATAACATAAACTATTTTTCCTTCCTTTGCAATAAGTATATTGCATTTTAATCTTTTTTCAATGCCTGTTTTTAGGCTTTTTTAACCTTAAACTCGTCGATCCAGGAAAATTCCTCGAATGATTTTCGTGGTGGTCTTTCTTTTTCGATTTCTGCCTGCTGCTCGCTTAATTCACTCTTTATTTCATCCGAGTGTTTTCCGACAATTATCAGCGTTATGAGTTTCATTTCAGGTGGTATATTAAGTATTTCTTTTGCCCTGTTCTCGTCAAATCCGGCAATCGGGTGAGCTATAAGTCCGAGTTCTGTAGCTCTTAATATCATTATTCCTACTGCCATACCGGTATCGAACAGAAAATATTCTCTTTCTTTTACTACACAATCGAGTTTTTCTTTGCTAAACACTGCTATAATCATAGAAGCATTATAAGCCCACTTATTGCCCTCTGAAAGAGCATCACGCATTTCCATTAATTTATCCTTATCATGAGCAAAAACAAAATTCCAGGGTTGTTTATTAAAACATGAACATGAAAGAGAAGCGCTTCCCGCCAGGTCCTTTATTATTTCTTCTGTAATCTGGACGGAATCTAACGAACGATATGCTCTTCTTTTTTTTATTGCTTCTTTTACATCCATTATACCCCCTTATTTTTAATTCTTACACAAAGATTACAAAGAACACAAAGTAAGTTTTTTGATTTCTATTTTTTCTGTTATTGCTCTCTGTGCCTCCGTGTCTCTGTGTGATCTATTGTTTTTCTTGTACTATTAAGCTTTCAGTCTTGTCCCCGTGTTTATTGCAAATGGCTTTCACCTTTATTACGTCACCCTTTTTGGCTTCAAATATGAAGTAACCCGCCTTCTGTGTTTTCTTTGTTATTTGACGGTCAAAGTCTTGAACTATCTTTAAATCGTCGTTCAGATAAACTTCTATTTTTTTGATGTAGTGATTTCCGGGTAAAAGTACGGGATGGTGAATTTCTACTTTCAATATTTTATCCTCATTGTTGAAATTCATATCTATTTTCGTCGGAGCATGAGAGTAAATGTTTAAAGATAAGCCGAATATCATTATTACAACAAAAACTAATATTTTGTTTTTATACATTCTTTCCTCCTTTTTGTTCTACAGGTAAAAGTATATAACAAGTGATGCGTGAAGAGTCGCAAGTACTACGGTTATTATCGCGATCGTTTTGTGAATTTTGAGTTTCCATCTTTTGATTCCTGATATTATGCCCAGAATTAAAGATAAATAAGTCATTATTCCCAGAGGTATTATAAAATTGGCTAATATATCTATCATTTTAAAACCTCCATCGGTTTAACTCGCCACGGATTTTCACAGATATACACTCATTCCCTACCTATCCCGCATTATATTTAAAACAACAAAATATTTTTTTCTGTGTTCTCTGTGGTAATTTTTTTATCCTAAAGCAACATCAAGTATCATCATAACTGTAAAACCAAACATGGTACCCATTGTAGCTAAATCTCCGTTTCCGCCATGTTGAGATTCCGGAATAACTTCCTCTACTACGACAAATATCATAGCTCCCGCGGCAAAAGCTAAACAGTAAGGTAATAAGGTTTTGGCAGATATTACGAAGAGTGCTCCAAGAACTCCGGCTATGGGTTCTACAATTCCTGATAATTGCCCGAAGTTGAAACTTCTTAATCTTGATAAACCTTCTTTTCGCAGAGGCATTGCTACCGCTAATCCTTCAGGGAAATTTTGGATTCCTATACCGATTGCAAGAGCTATTGCTCCTCCGAGTGTCGCGGAAGGCAGTCCTATAGCTGCCGCTCCGAAAGCAACTCCTACCGCGAGACCTTCGGGAAAATTATGTAATGTTATTGCTGTAACTAACAATACGGAACGTTGCCAGGATGTTTTTATTCCTTCGGCTTCACTTCTTTCGTAGCCCAAATGAAGGTGTGGTAAAATTTTATCGATTAATCTTAAAACTATTCCCCCCAGTAAAAATCCTATTGAGGGAGGGACCCACATAGGTAAATTGCCCCCTTTGCTCATTTCTATAGCTGGGGCGAGAAGAGACCAGTAACTTGCTGCTATCATTACTCCCGCGGCAAATCCTAACATACAATCCAGCACTTTCTGATTTACTTCTTTTGTAAAAAAAACACTTGCTGCTCCAAGCGCGGTCACAAAATAAGTAAAACATGTGGCGAGCAAAGCCTGAAGTAATGGCGGCAAATTGGCCAAGATAGCCATTTTTTATTCTTCTATTTTTTCGAAATCTTCTTTACCGACACCGCAAATCGGACAAACCCAGTCTTTTGGAATGTCTTGGAACGCGGTACCTGGTTCTACTCCGTTTTCGGGGTCACCCTTGGCAGGGTCGTAAATGTAACCACAAAATGTACATTCGTATTTATCCATGTTTTCTCCTTTTTTCCATAGCCATTAAGTCACAAAGGTTGAACAAACAAGTTTTTTTCACTTTTTTTTAAATTTTTTCGCACCTTAATGTCTTTGTGGCCAATTTTATTGTTTTTTTCTATAAGTTGGGGCTGTTTCTGGTTCCCTACCTTTTAATTCCATGTGGTAATATGAGTATGTCATGGGGGCATCTTCCTTTAAGATATCCCCCTCGGTAACCTTCCCAACAAATAATGTGTGACTTCCCACATCCATTGCGCTTTCTACTTTACATTCGAGATAAGCTACTGCGGAGTCAGTCGCTATTGGTGCTCCATTTTTACCTATTATATAATCGTAATTTTTAAATTTGTCGATATCTCTCCCGCTTCTAAAGCCGAAGTTTCCTATTAGCTCCATTGTACAACATTCGGCCAGAACGGAAACATTAAAAATTTTACTTTCAGTAACTAAGACATGCGTTAGATTTTTTTTGTTGAGGCAGACTGCAACTTTGGGAGGCTCGGCAGTTATTTGAAATACAACATTTGCAATTTGTCCATTGAGTTTATCTTTACTTTTTGTGGATACTATATACACTCCGTAATTCAATGTGTATAATGCCTTTTCATTCATCTGTTTCTCCGCCTTTCATCTGCAATTTTTGCAAATACCAGAATAGCATACATATTTTTCTTCTATTAAGTGACCGTCTATTTCTTCTTTATCCTTGATTATGAGTTTCTTGTCCAGATCGTAAAGATTACCGCATTTCTTACATCTGAAGTGGGGGTGAAGTGCTGATTTTGTATCATATCTTGCTTCTCCTTCTTTGCCCCTTATTGTTTGAAGTATGCCCCTGTCCGCAAAAAGTTTGACTGTGTTGTATACGGTTGTTTTTGAGAGGGTAGGTATTTCCTTGGATATTCTTTTGTAAATATCCTTGGCTGTGGGATGATCACAGTTACCCAGTAGAGATTTAAATATTTTAATCCTCTGTATCGATGGGTTGATCCCTTTTTCTTTTAATAGTTTTGTTGCTTTTTCCATGATAAATTAAAATAATTGTAATTTCATTTTTGTCAAGGGTTCAAAATTGTAATGATTGTAAATCGAGATAATTTGCCACGAAGGAACAAAGAACACAAAGATAATAGCACGCAGATAAACGCAGATTGACAGGATTTTTGTTGTTTTTTTACTAAAACCTAAAACTCAATACCCAATACCTATTATAGCGCTCTACTCCCTATTTTTCCCTAATTCAAAATTCATAATTCAACATTCTTAATTGTCATTAAAACCTGGTATCCGGTACCTAGTATCTGTTTTTCGTATACGAAAAACTAGTCCAGTCTCGGTTTGCAGAGGATTTCTTTTACTTTTAGGTCGAAGAAATTCTGTGTATTAGCCGGTTTCAAAACTAAAGCGGTGTCTGCTCCTCTTCCTGTTCCGGAAATCGAGACAGTATTTTTTTCTACGTTTATAAGTCCCGCGTCTGCTGCCATAAGTGTGATTTCGCATCCTACTTTCATCCCTTCGCCGAGTATGCGAAGTGTGTTGGCTATAATGTCGTCTAGCTCGTAAGTTTTTAATTGTTTTCTTACTGCTCTTCCTATTCCTCCGAATGAATGCAGGCTGGTTAGTACTTTTGCGCCAAGATCTTCGAGGCTTCCTCTAATTTCTTCCGGCATTTCCTGTTCATTAGGTTTGTTGAATCCGGTAGAGTGTGTTACGATTATTGGATTATAGTCTTTAAAAACTTCCATTGCTTCGAGCGCGGTATATCCGCCGGTTGAAGCAATAACGATTTGTTCAATCTGGAGTTCCTTGACTCTTTTTAAAGCGGTTCTAAGTGTTCTCTCTGTATTTTTTTTGCCTGGTTCTTCGAAATAAACTGTTTGCGTGGAAATTTCTGCCATATCACCTCCTTAATATTATATAATACTAAAAAAAACGAATTTCGCAAATGTTTAACCACGAAACGCACAAAAAAATTTAACCACAGAGGACACAGAGGAAAACAAAAACTCGCAGAGAACGCAGAGAAAAAATATATTTATGTTTGTTTTAAATCCGACCCACAACACCAAATTAATTCTCACGCTGAGACACCCTGGTACGGTCGATTTCTCCCTACCCCGATACGGTCATTCTTCCCTACGGGGCAAGCGGGGCAAGTCCAGTGGAATAGAAGTTCTTGCATGATGTGCTGCTATTCCATAGGGTAGGCAGAGAACGCAGAGCCCATAAGAGTAAATGGGTAAATGAGTAAATGGGTGGATGGGGGACAAATTAACTAATCTACTAATCAACCAATTAACTGATTCGAAGAATCTACGCGATAACAGCGGTTCCTTTTATTTTCCCCTTTGATACTTTTATAAGGGCTTCGGGTATATCATCGAATTTATATAGCTCTATTCGAGATTTCAGTTTAAGATCATCGGCGATTTTTAGAAACTCTATTCCGTCCGTGCGGGTTATGTTTGCAACCGATTTAATACTTCTCTCCATCCAGAGTAGTTTGGTATAATCTTTGATTTCAATAGGAGACATGTAAATTGGGGAGAGAATAAGTCTTCCTCCGGGTGAAAGAAGCGATAGAACATAAGAAACGAGTTCTCCCGCGGGAGGATAGAATATAGCGGCGTCCAGTTTTACCGGAAATTTATCATCGTAATCGCCGACCCAATCGGCTTCCAGTTCCTTTGCCGAGTTTTGATTGTGTCTGTTCCTTGTAACCACAAAACATTCTATATCCTTCGATTTCGCGATTTGAAGGACAAAAGCAGCCGTCGGTCCGAATCCGAATAAACCTAATTTCTCGCCCTTCTTAACATCTGCAAGATGATATCCCCTGTATCCTGTTATTCCCGCGCACATAAAAGGTACCTGTTCTACAAAAGAATGATTTTTTCCCAGATGATATGCGAAATTTTCATCGATGACAATAAATTCCGCGTACCCTCCGTTAACGTCCCATCCTGTAAATTCTGCGTTATCACATAAGTTTTCTCTCCCGGAAATACAGAACTTACATCTTCCGCAGGAGTTATATAGCCATGCAGCGCCTGCCCTGTCTCCTTTTTTAAAGGAAGTTACTCCCTTTCCGATTTCATCCACAATTCCCACTATTTGATGTCCGGGTATTACGGGTTTTTTGTGTAACGGTAGATCACCTTCTATTACGTGTAAATCTGTTCTGCAAATACCGGTGGCTTTTATTTTAATAAGTATTTCATTTTTTTTGACTTCCGGGATCGGAATTCCTTTTTGTTTAAGAGGTTTTGTTTCGACTTTTCCCTGTTTCGGAAGAATCCAGGCATTCATATTCATGATATTACCATTTATTTCTTTGTTTTTTTTTAAAAGAATATCGCATTTGATTTAATCATTTTTGTTTCGTAGATAAAATATCAAAAGTCAAAAAGCAAAGTGACATAATTAGGTTTTAGTTAAAAACATAAAATCTTTGTGTTCTTTGTGGTTCAATAGTTTTTTGGGATTTGGGATGGGATTCTGTATTCTGGCTTCTGTCTTCTGGATTCTCCATTGAATTTTAACTCGCTATATTATTTGTATATTTTCTATTAGATTATCGCTTTCTTTTCTATATCTTTTCATAGCTTCCGGTATCGAGTTTAAAATATCTGTGGCTGTAATACCGTCTTTTCCTTTTTCTTCAGCTGCAAGGTCTCCCGCAAAGCCATGTATCAGAACGCCGATTCTGACCGCGTTTTTAAACCTTTTTTTCTCGTTATCTCCCGGAACGACTTTAAACATTGCGGGAATTATTCCTGTAAGGACATCACCCGAGCCTGCTGTAGCCATGCCTGAATTTCCTGTAATATTTATGAAGATTTCTCCATCCGGACATCCGATGAGCGAATTTGCGCCTTTAAACACGATAAAACATCCGTATTCTGCAGCTTTTTCCTGCGTAACTTGTACTCTATTTATTTTTGTTTCTTTTATCTTTCCGCCGAATAGTCTTATAAACTCTGCCGGGTGGGGAGTCAGAACTGTTAAGTTCTTTCTTTTTTTAAGTAAATCTAAATTATCTTTCAGGGCGGTTAGACCGTCTCCGTCGATTAAAAGAGGTTTTCTTATAATGGGTATAAGGGAACGAATTAAATTCTGTGTTTCATCTTCGAGAGAAAGCCCCGGACCCATTACAACGAAGTCGACGCCTTTGGAAAGTTCTATCAAATCTTTTAAATTCTCTTTAGAAATAGAACCCATTTCTGTTTCTTTTTGAGGGAGGAATACCAGTTCTTTACCTTTTTTACCTATAGAAGAAGAAATAGATTTGGGTGTCGCGAGATAGGAGAGCCCCCCGCCTGCTTTCAGAAAGGACATCGCGGAAAAATAAGGCGCTCCGAGGTATTTTTTTGCCCCCGAGATAAAAAGACATTTTCCGAAAGAACCTTTATGTGTGTCCGCACCTCTTTCCTTAAGTGTTAAAGGATAATTTATCGAGGTTTTAATCGATTCGTCATTGTAAAGTTCGGGAGGAAAAGAAATATGAGACACAAAAAGCTTTTTCCAATGTTCGTATCCCGGATAGTTAAGATTTCCTATTTTTGGTAGCCCGAACGTTACAGTTATATTACTTTTAATTGCGATTCCCATAACTTCTCCGGTGTTTCCGTTAATTCCGGAAGGGATGTCCACACTTACAACTTTTTTGCCTGATTTGTTAACAAGTTCTATTGCTTTCCTGTAAATTCCCCTGACTTCTCCCGAAAGTCCCGTCCCAAGCATCGCGTCGATAACTATATCTGTTTCGTGAAGTGCTTTTCCTATTTCTTTTTGAGTTGGTTTTTTCTTGATTGATATGCCAATATTTTTTAATATTTTGAAATTCTTCTTTGTTATTCCTTTTAATTTTTGTTCTTCCGTAAGAAGGAGAAACTTAACCTCCGCGCCGTTTGAGTAGAGTTTTCGAACCGTTACCATTCCATCACCGCCATTATTGCCGCTTCCCGCGAGAACCAGAAACTTTTTTCCTTTAATCCCGATTTCTTTTTCGATTACGTAGAAAACCGCGTTACCGGCGTTTTCCATTAAGAGTATATCATCGATACCGTATTTTTTTACGGCAGTTTGGTCCATCTTTCTCATTTCGGAAACGGAAGCTACTTTCATCATTCCTCCTGTGTTTTAGTTATTTTATGGTTTTATGAACGATATGTCAAGACTAAATCCTTCTTCTCCCAAAAGAATATTGAACCACAAAGCCCACAAAGATCACAAAGAAAAAAGCGAAAAATTATGATTTGGTTTGTCTAAAACTCATCCCACATCCCGTTTTTTTTACATGTAGGACATGTAGGTATTCTAATTTTGTTTTTACTATTAAGTAAAGAAATAGAAATATGAACATCTAAGGATCCCTTGACTGGAGTAAGTTTTTTATTTATTCTTATATGAAACAAATAATCTTAGTATTAATGAGTTTTATGCTTATTGAGAGTTGCATTTTAACTCAAAAATATGGAAAGGAGGAACGAAGATGAGAATTTTAAAAATGCTTTTTCTTTTATTTTTACTGGTGTTTGTAGGTTGTGCATCTACTCAAGGAGAGGTTGAAGACGAAAAAAAGACTGAAGTACAAGAAATCTCGGAAGCCGAAAAATATTATAGTTTTGCTTTCGAACATATGAGACAGAAAAACTATGATGAAGCAATACCTCTTTTGAAAAAAGCTATCGAGGCGGATTCCACGTACGTTGATGCTTATCTGGCTCTCAGGCAGGTATATCTTATAGTTGGAGATACGAATAAAGCTTTAGCGATTTGCAAGAAAGGAGTAACATGTTTTTCCGATCCTGAGTCCAACCGAAAAATGGCACAAGCTATCGCGTCTCTATACGCGAAGATGGGAAAACCGGAAAAAGCGGAACAACTTTTTGAGAAAATAATAAAAGATAATCCCAAAGACCCAACCAGTTATGATTTATACGCAAGTTATCTTGAATCGCAGGGAAGATACGACGAAGCGCTGGAGAGCTACAAAAAGGCATATCAGCTGAACCCGGATAATGGAGGAGTGGCTTTTAGATTGGGGAACGCTTATTTTGAGCGTAAACGTTACGGGGAAGCAGTGAACTATTTAAAGAAGGCTAAAGAAACTTTTGGCAACGATATCGAAACAATTAAAAAGCTTGGCGAAGCCTATTTGGAACTTAAAGAGTACGGAAAAGCTATCGAAGAATATAAATCTATAATCAAGATAATTCCTAAACATGTTTCCAGCAGAATCCAGATAGGTAATGCTTATTTGAAGTTAAGACAATATAAGACAGCCGAGAAATACTATAATGAAGCATTGAAGATAGAACCCAACAATTTGAGTGTTTATTATCAGTTGATCAATCTTGAACTTACCAGGAATAATCTTCCGGGTGTTAAGAAATACGTAAATAAAGGGTTATCCATCGATCCAAATGATGGTATTCTATTTGCTCTTTATGGTGAGTATTACTACAGGTTGGGTTTAAATAATATGCAGAATAAAGAATGGAATCCAGCTATCGAAAAGTTTGAAGAATCCATAAGAATTTGGCAAAAGACAAAGACAAAAACAGATGATTCTAAATGGATACAATACGCGCAGAGGGGCATAAGTAACGCACGGAACAATATAGAAGAGGTTAAAAAAGTAAGGTGGTAAAATTTTAAGGTTTATAAACCTTAAAGATAAAGAGGAGATTCCATGGGTAAAATTTTTCTGTGGTTTTTAATTATTATTGTTTTAGGTTATGGTATTCTGTTTGGAGTTCGTTGCATTAAAGTAAAATTGGATTATTCGAATTTAAAATCTGAGGCACAAGAACTTTTTGGTTCTAATTCAAATATTGCTTATAGTGCAGTTCCGAGCAGATTACTTGAAATGGCTGAGGAGCAGAAAATACCTCTAAAAGAGGAAAATATAGAGATTTATATCGATGATTGGGAGGGGGTCAGGGTTATAACGTTTAATTATGTTGATTCCATACCGGTGCTTAATTATAAAAATGTATTTTTCAATTTCTCGTTCGCGGATACTGTTTATTACAAGTCCCGGAATTAGTCCTTGTTGATTATAGCCTTAATATTTTCTTTATTACCCGGAGAGTTTTCCTCCGGGTCTTCTTTTTTAACTGATGGTGTTTTTTTTATAGGTGATATTACTTTTGAAGGGAACATTATCTTTTCTAAACAGAAATTAGAAAGTTTGATGCCCCAAAAGGGCACAATCTTTAGTCAGGAGTTGTTTGAAAAAAATATTGAAAAAATTATAACTTTTTATTCGGATCAGGGTTTTCCTTTTGTGCGCGTTAGTCCCTGTGAATTCTATCTTGATTCTTCCTATATAAATTGTAAATTCATAATAGAGCCTGGTAAAATGCAGAGAGTTAATGATGTTTTAATTGAAGGTCTCTTATATACTAATCCGGATTACTTTAGAGGGAAAATTCAAATTAAGCAAAATGATATATTTAATGAAACAAAAATTAGTAGAACAATTAATGATTTAGAAAAAATAAATTTTATTGATGTTGATTCCTTTAAATTGTTGCCCGCCTTAGAAGAAGGTTGGGTAGATGTCATACTTTTTTTGTATGAGAAGACCGACGGAGACTTAAATGGAGCGGTTTCGTATTCTAATAACGGTGGTTTTAGCGGATTGATCGATTTTAGTAATTCTAATTTTTTTGGGAAAGGAAGAAAAGTCGATATAAAATTGGAAAGGGAGGGCGAAGATTATCAAAATGAAGTATTCGAATATATTGAACCGGATATATTTTATTTACCGGTAAATTTGAGTTTTTCTTTAGATCATGATTATATAAAGAATAATTACAATTTAATTTCTTTTTCTTCGGGTTTAGAGTATCTTTATAGTGATGCTATATTTTTCGGTAAGTTTGGTATGGAGTTTATGTCGAGTGAGGAGATCAGTGAATCCTATCCTTTTATAGATGTTGGTTTTTCATATTATGCAGGAATTATTGATTTTGATTATAGAGAAAGATTTAGAAAAGGTAGGGGATGGGATCTTGATGCGTCCGCCGATATTTACTTATTCTTTTTGCTTTTTAAATTAAATTATTTTAAAATTTCTTTTGAAGAAAGTTCTTTAACTTATTTTAAGTCTTTCAGAGGATATCCGGGCAAGACAGTTAAAGAAGGTGGGGTGGTAGGTTTAGAACTTAGAAATGAAATTGGTTTTTTAACAGCTTATCCTTTTGTGGATGCTAATTTTTTTGAGGATAGATGGCAATATTCTTATGGTTTTGGTTTAAGTATAAAAAAATTCTCTTTAGAGTACGCGGTGCCAAAAGGCATTTCTCCTTCAGAAGGGAGAATATATTTTCGATTCCAGTAATTTTTTATTTTACCACAGAGTACACAGCAAAACTGATAAGGATTATGGATTAAGTGGTATCTTAAAATATAGTCCAGCGTCCAAAGGGCGTGTTGCCGAAAGGCTTTTTCTCATCCTGGGAAATGTCTTTGCGAGTCAATCTTCTTGCCTAACCCCGGCGAAGCAATCTCAATTGTTAGACTCAAACGTCGCGATTTCATCATATACGAAAAGATTGCTTCACTTTGGCAGAGCAAAGAAGAAGCGTTCGCAATGACCTGGCTAGACTGTAAATTTCACTTTATCGGGTTTGGGCAACACGCCCCAAAGTCCTAAGTCCAATGTCTTTTACGAACTAACGAACAAACGATCCAACTAAAGAAAACTGGAACCCGGGACCCAGTATCCAGTACCCGGTACCTAAATTCTATTTCACCAATTCGTATTTCCACGAATTAGTTCCGCCGAAGTTTATTACATTCTCATATCCTGATTCTATCAACTTTTTCCTGGCGTTTTCCGCTCGTTCGCCTACTTTACAATAAACAATAATTAATTTATTTTCAGGTATTTCATCAGTGCGGTTTTCAATCGTATTTACGGGTATATTTATTGCTGTTGGTATATATCCGGAATTGTATTCACCCACGCTGCGTACATCTATAAGTACATAATCTTTGTTTTTATTATCTATAAGATTTTTAAGCTCCGGGGAACTTAATTTACCATTTTCGATTATCGTTTGAGTTTGTTTTGAAAAACCTTGATGTGCACAGTTTATCTGCAGAATAAAAGCGAGTAAAATTATTAAGGTTAATTTTTTTTGCATTCTACCTCCTAAATTTTTCCTTCTCTGATGAGTTCGGCGAATTTCTCAAAGGATCTATCGTAAGTTTTTTCCACATTATCAGGGAAAACGCATGCTGGGAGTTCCCTCATTCTTAAATGATATTGAATACATAAACAGCATCTTCCTTTTCTGGAGCAAGGTTCGTAAGTACAGTTACAATTTTCTAAATTTTTATCTTGTATACATTCCATTCTACCTCCCTTGAATTAGCCACAAAGCTACGAAGAAGAGCAAGTTTTAATTTCGAGTTTTGAATTTTGAGTTTTGAATTTCGACTCTGGACTTCGGACTTTGGACGTTGGACTAAATTTTTGTATACCACTTAATCCATTATCCCTGGACTTCTAACTTGCACTGCTTCTAATCCCAATAAGTCTCGCTGTGCTCTCTGTGGTATTTTTTTTATTTTATTTTTCGTATCGTGTTCGTATCGATTCGAGATGCGCGTGTAGTCCTTCGATTTCAGCAAGTTTTTCCGCTACTGGTCCTATCTCTTTTAGTCCCTCTTCCGTTACCTCGAGTGTGGTTTGTATTTTCAGGAAATCCTTAACACAGAGTCCCCCTGTGTATTTGCTTGTTGTGTTTGTCGGTAACGTGTGATTTAATCCACTGGAGAAATCTCCGAGCGCTTCCGCTGAGTATTTACCTATAAAAAGGGAACCGTAATTATGGAGTTTATCTTTGTATCGTTCCGCTTCTTTAATTTGAATTTCCAGATGCTCAGGTCCTCGCCTGTTCGCGAGTTCTATACCATCATCGATATTATTCAGTAAGATTATCATACCTTTTTTTGTAATTGATTGTTCTGCTATACTTTTAGTTTTTAAAACATTTAATTGCTTGTCGATTTCGCTTAAAACAGATTTTGCAAGTCTCTCTGATGTAGTTGCCAGAATAGGCAGCGCATCTACGTCATGTTCTGCCTGCGAAAGCAAATCCGAGGCTATTATTTTTGCTTCTGCTATTTCATCCGCTATTATCATTATTTCCGTCTGACCGGCTATAAAATCAATGCCTACGTTACCCAAAACTTCCTTTTTTGCGGATTGCACGTACTTATTACCCGGACCGACTATCTTGTTTACTTTCTTTACTGTTTCTGTTCCATATGCCAGGGCGGCTATTGCCTGCGCTCCTCCCGATTTATAAATTTCTGTAATTTTAAGAGTATGAGCGATGTTAAGTATCAATGGATGTATACTGCCCTGGTAAGTTGGGGGAGAACAGACGGCTATTTCGGATACACCTGCTACTTGTGCGGGTATTGCGCACATCAGGAGTGTTGATGCCAGGGGAAAGTTTCCTCCCGGGACGTAAACGCCTACTCTTTTAATTGGTTTTATTGTCTGTCCTGTGAACACTCCCTTTTTGATTTCAAATTCAAAATTATTGAATTGTTCTTTTTGTTTTTGCGCGAAAATTTTAATATTTTCAGCTGCTTTTTCTATAGCTTCTATTTCCTCTTTTGTGGCTCTTTTGTACGCATTTTCTATCTCTATCCCGCTTATTTTTATTTGGTTTAGTTCAACATTGTCGAATTGTTTAGTATATTTCTTGAGTGCTTTATCTCCGCTGGTTTTTACGTCGCTTATTATTTTTCTGACGTTTTTGATTTCCTCTATTTCTTGATATTTGAAGAAATCCTCATCGATTTCATTATACTTTATAACTTTCACTCTATTTCCCTTCCTTTAATAAAGTTTTTTAAAATCTCCATACCAACTTCCGTTAACACTGATTCCGGATGAAATTGTACCCCTTCTATATTGTATTTTTTATGTCTTATTCCCATTATCGTGTTATCGGTTGTCCAGGCTGAAAGTGTAAAACAATCCGGCAGACTTTTCCTTTCAACAATTAAAGAATGATAACGTGTTGCGGTAAATGGATTTTCTATGTTTTCGAATATTGTTTTGCCATCATGGTGTATTTTGGAAGTTTTTCCGTGTAATATGTTATTTGCTCTTATAACCTTACCTCCGAAGACTTCTCCTATTGTTTGATGCCCCAGACACACTCCCATTATGGGGATTTTTTCTTTAAAATGTAGTATAACTTCAGGACTTATACCTGAATCTTTTGGCGTTCCCGGGCCGGGTGAGATTATTATCGATGTTGGATTTAATTCCTCGATTTCCTTGATAGAGGTTTTATCATTTCTTTTTACCTGTATTTTTGCTCCTAATTCTCCCAAGAACTGGGCAAGATTATACACAAAAGAATCGTAATTATCGATTAGTAAAATCATTGTGATAGCTCTATAGCCTTTTTTAAGGCACTCATTTTATTTATAGTTTCTTTGTATTCAAGTTCGGGTACCGAATCCGCTACAACTCCACCTCCTGCCTGAAAGTAAATCATATCTTTGTATATTACTATTGTCCTTATACCTATGCATAAATCCATATTGCCGGCAAATCCGAAGTAACCCAGGGCTCCTGCATAAATGCCGCGTCTTACGGGTTCCAATTCGTCGATTATCTCCATTGCTCTTATCTTAGGCGCTCCTGAAACGGTTCCCGCGGGGAATGTAGCACGTATAAGGTCGAAAGCGTCCTTGTCTTCGAGTAAATTACCATTTACAACCGATATATTGTGCATAACCTTAGCATATTTTTCAATACGCATGAAATCCGAAACTCTAATAGTTCCGTATTCGCATACTCTGCCAATATCATTTCTGGCAAGATCAACAAGCATAACGTGTTCTGCGAGTTCTTTTTCATCACTTAAGAGTTCTTTAGCGAATTTATTGTCTTCTTCTTCATTTTTACCCCTTCTTCTTGTTCCTGCGATTGGGTTACTGGTTACAAGTCCTCCCGCTTCAAGTTTAATGAGCGTTTCAGGAGAGGATCCTAGAATATATAGGTCATTAAACCTCAGGTAGTACATATAAGGAGAAGGATTTGTAAGACGGAGGGCTTTATATATATTGAGAGGATCTTTTTCGTTTACAGCTTTGAATCGTTGTGATGGAACAACCTGGAATATATCTCCGGCATAAATATACTCCTTGGCTTTTTCTACGGCGTCGCAATACTCTTCTTTTGTAAAGTTACCGGTAAATTCAATTTTGCTTCCTTCGGATAAATTATAGTCTATCTCTTCGGAAGTTTTTATTATTTTTGTAAGTTCTTCGATTCTTTTGTTATCATCATTATTTGTATATAAAATTATATCTACAGTATCATTTTTATGGTTAAAAAGTATGATTTCCGAAGGAAACATGAAATAAGTTTCTGGTGCATTGATTTCATCTGAGTTTTTGTCAGGGATTTTTTCGAAAAATCTCACTGTATCATAAGAAAGATAACCGACCGCACCACCTGAGAAACCCGGGATGTAAGGATAATTTTCTACTAAAGACATCAATTCTCTTATTTTGTTAAGAGGATTGCCTTTTTCTTTGTGTTTTTCTTCGAAAATTTCAATGTCGATATTTTCTCCGGTGCTTTTTAATGTAATAAATGGTCTTCCACCTAAAAGTGAATGTTCTCCTCTTTTTTTAATGTGTATCATTGATTCGTAAATAAAGCTAAAAGGATCTTCTTTATATGCTTTTTCAAAGACTGCTTCAGGAGAAGCCTTTACCTTGATTTTCTTATGCAAAAAACTAATTTTCTTCTCTGATGTTATTTGCTCCACATATCCTCCTGAGTATTCCGTTAAATTCTGGAAAGGAAATATTTATACATTCGGATTCTACGAGTGTTGTTTTTCCTTCTGCTATAACTCCTGCAATTGCAAGCGCCATACCGATTCTATGGTCGCCAAAACTTTCACAAATGTTCCCTTTAAGTTTAATTGGTCCTTCTATTATTAGCCCATCCGGTTTTTCTTCGACTTTTGCGCCCATTTTCTTTAGGCCCGTAGCTATGGCGTAAATTCTATCAGTTTCTTTTACTCTTAATTCCTCCGCGTTTTTTATTACTGTTTCCCCTTCCGCTTGAGTGGCAGCTACAGCTATTATAGGTAGTTCATCAATTATTTTGGGTATAATATCACCGGAAATAGTTATTCCTTTTAATTCTTTACTTTTTACAAGTAAATCGGCTGTGGGTTCATAGTTTTGATTTCTTTCGTTTTTTATTGAAATATCGGCACCCATACTTTTTAAAACTTCAAGAATGCCTGTTCTCGTTGGGTTTATTCCTATATTTTTAATAAGTATGTTTGAACCTTTGATTACACTCGCAAGAACGAGAAAAAAAGCCGCGGACGAAATATCTCCCGGTATAGATATTTCTTTTGCTATTAAGTTATTTTTTTCTTTTACAGTTATTTTGTTTTCGGAAGATTCGATTTTTGCTCCGAATAAGTTCAACATTCTTTCCGTATGGTCACGGCTCATGGAGGGTTCTGTAATAGAAGAATTACCCTTAGCATACAGAGAAGCCAGTAGTATAGCGGATTTTACCTGCGCGCTGGCTACAGGGGTTTTATAATCTATCGCTTCGAGTTTTCCTCCTTTTATAGCGAGTGGAGCGAATTTATTGTTATCTCTGCCGATTATTTTTGCTCCCATAAGAGTAAGGGGTTCTACAATTCTTCTCATAGGTCGTTTTAATAGAGAACTATCACCCGTTAATACGGAAAAGAAACTTTGACCCGCCAAAAGACCCGATAATAAACGCATTGAAGTGCCCGAATTATTACAGTTTAATACATCGGTGGATTCTTTTAATCCATTTAATCCTTTACCTTCTATTCTTACACGCGCTTCATTTCTGAGGATCGTTATACCGAGTTTCTTCATTATTTCCAGAGTCGACATACAGTCGTCGCATTTTGAATAATCCTTCAACGTGGTTGTACCTTCGGCGATCGAGCCTAAGATTAAGGCCCTGTGTGTAATAGACTTATCTCCTCCAACTTTTATTTCCCCTTTCACTTTAGATGATTTCGATAAAATTAATTTCACTTTTTATCCTTTATAATATAACTTCCGAGAAGCTTAAAGTATTTTACCACTTCTTTTAAAGTCTCGACCGCGTGTTTGCAATTTTCATCTTCCATACTGCCCTTGAAATCGATATAAAAAAGATATTCATATGGTCGCCCCATGACTGCTCTTGATTCCAATTTGGTTAAATCTATGTTCCTGAGAGCAAAAATACTTAGGCACCTGAATAGTACTCCAGGTTCATTTTTTACACCGAAAACGAACATCGTTCTCGCGTTTTCGCCAGTGTATATTTTTCTCTCTTTAGATATAATAAGAAATCTCGTGAAATTATCGGGGTGGGATTCGATGTTTTCTTTTAATTTTGTGAATTTGTATAGCTTCGCGACCTGCGGTCCAGCGATGATAGCTACATCTTTTATTTTTTGTTCTTTCACGATTTTTGCGGCACCCGCGGTATCGTAAACCGATACCACTTTATATTCCGGATGAGAGGAGAGAAAATCTCTGCATTGAGCGAGCGCTTCCGGATGAGACCAGACTTCTTTAATCGATTTTATATCCGTACCGGCCGGAGCTAGAAGATTATGTTCTATTCTGAGGTTTACCGCGCCTATAACCCAGACGTCATATTCGAGCAGTAGATCATAATTTTGATGGATACTTCCTGTAAGAGAATTTTCTACGGGAACAACACCGTAAGTTTCAGCTTTGCTTTTCACCATTTCAAAGATATCTTTAAATGTTCGTACACCTGTTCTTTTTATGTTCTTCGGGAAAAATTTATTGGACGCGACGTCGCTGTTGCAGCCCGGTTCTCCTTGATATATTATTCGTTTCATATTTTCCTTCCCACTACTTTTGCTATGTTTTTTAAGTCATGCATTAATTCTTTGAATACTATAGGCTTAACGGATTGTTTTCCGTCGGAAAGAGCTTGAGAAGGTTGGGTGTGAACTTCCATTAATATTCCATCGGCTCCTGCTGCTATTGCCGCTCTGGCCAGAGCTGGAACGTATTTACTGTTGCCTGCGGGATGACTTGGGTCGACAATTATAGGAAGATGACTGAGCTCTTTTATAACCGGTACAGTACTTATATCGAGAGTGTACCTTGTATAAGTTTCGAAGGTTCTGATTCCCCTTTCGCATAGGATTACATCGTGATTACCTTCTGATTGTATATATTCAGCAGACATAAGCCATTCTTCGATGGTCGCCGATATACCTCTTTTGAGTAAAACAGGTTTGTTAAACCTTCCGACCGTTTTTAACAGTTGGTAATTTTGCATATTCCGTGCTCCTATTTGTAGAATATCAGCATATTTTGCAACCAGAGGTACATCGACTTCGGATACGACTTCAGTTATTATGGAAAGCCCGGTTTGTTCTCTGGCTTCTGCCAGTATTTTTAGCCCTTTTTCTCCCATTCCCTGGAAACTGTAAGGGGAACTTCTGGGTTTAAAGGCTCCTCCGCGAAGTATTTTTGCGCCTGCCTCCTTGACTGCTTTTGCTATTTCCAATACGATATCTTCGGATTCGACTGAACATGGACCCGCCATAATTACAATTTCTTCACCACCAATTGTCTTACCATTTACCGAAACAATTGTATTTTCAGGGTGAAATTCTCTGCTGCCCATTTTAAATGGACTCAAGATAGGCGTGAGCCGTTCTACAGCGGGAAGTTGTTCTATCGATTGAGTTATTCTTTCTCTGTCCGTTGCGCCTATGACATGAATTACTGTTTTCTTTACGCCCTTAAAGATTTTTGATTCATATCCGAGTTCTTTTATTTTCTCTTTGACTCTTGTGATATCTTTTTTTGTTGCGCCTGAAGACATTGTTATTATCATTTTCCCTCCAAAGAATATTTGAACCACAAAGAACACAAAAAGCACAAAGATTTTAAATATTTGTTTTTATTTTTTTTCATTTCGCAGTTTCTTTCTTTATGGTTATGTTTTTCATGTTTATCGTTTTGTGGCTTCCTTAAACTCCGCTACGAGTTCTTTTAGGTTTTCTTCATTTTTTATAGCTTCTATTATTCGGCTTCCTATAATTACTCCATCGACTTGATTCCGGAGAACTTCTATCTGTTTTGCCGTAGATATACCGAATCCAAGAGCTATTGGTGTTTCAGTACTTTTCCTTATATCTTTTAAAAATTTGTTAATATATGAAGGCATTTTATTTCTTACGCCCGTGGTTCCTAGTACGGAAACACAGTATAGGAACCCTCGTGTTTCTTGAACGATTTTTTTTCTTCTTTTTGGAAGTGATGCGGGTGTTAGCAGAAATATTAGTTCTATATGATATTCTTTAGATAGTTCGATCCATTCGGTTGCTTCTTCTACGGGAAGGTCTGGTATAATTAAACCGCTTACTCCGCTTTTGTTCATGTCGCTTAAAATTTCTTCTTTGCCATAGGCGAGGAGTGGATTTAAATAACTCATAAAAACAAGAGGTTTTTGGATTTCGAGTTTTTTAATATTATGAATGATTCTTTTTAGGGTTGTTCCTTTCATAAGCGCAGTGTGTGAGGATTCCTGTATTGTGGGTCCGTCCGCGATGGGGTCCGAGAAAGGAATGCCTATTTCAATGATATCAGCTCCGCTTTCCGCGAGTGTTTTAGTTATTTTCATAGATTCGGCCAGATTTGGAAAACCTCCGGTAAGATAAAGAATCAAAGCCGCTTCATTTTTTTTCTTTAATTCTTTAAATTTTTCTGAGATACTTATTGTTTTTTGCATAAGATTTCCTCCACGATCTCCAAATCTTTGTCTCCTCGTCCTGAAAGATTTACCAGAATTATCGATTCCCTTGGCATATCCGGGGCAATTTTTATAGCATGGGCAACAGCATGTGAGCTTTCCAGCGCGGGAATTATACCTTCTATTTGGGAAAGTGTATTGAACGCATCTAAAGCTTCGTCATCTGTAATCGCTGTAAATTCAATAACTCCTTTATCTTTAAAATAGGAATGTTCCGGTCCCACTCCCGGATAATCAAGTCCCGGAGCAACAGAATGTGTTTCTGTTATTTGTCCATCTTTATCCTGAAGAAGGTAACTCATTGCTCCGTGTAGAGTACCGATTCCTCCTTTACATAAGCTGGCGGCATGTTTTTTAGTGTCGAGTCCCAAGCCACCTGCTTCCACACCGATCATTTTAACGTTATTTTCTTCCATGAAAGCGTAAAAAATACCAATAGCGTTACTTCCGCCTCCGACACAGGCCGTAATTATATCCGGCAACTTATTTTCTTTTTCTAAAATTTGCCTCTTGCTTTCTTCTCCTATAATTGATTGAAAATCCCTGACCATCATCGGATATGGATGCGGTCCTACTACAGATCCTATGCAATAATAAGTTGTTTCTACATTGGTAACCCAATCTCTAATAGCTGCGTTAATCGCGTCCTTAAGAGTTTTTGAGCCTGAATCTACGGGAATGACTTCTGTTCCGAGTAATTCCATTCTAAAGACATTCATTTTTTGCCTTTTTACATCGGTTGTTCCCATATAAACATGACATTCAAGGTCTAAAAGAGCACAGGCTGTCGCAGTAGCTACGCCATGTTGTCCGGCGCCTGTTTCGGCTATTATCCTTTCTTTACCCATTTTTTTTGCCAGAAGTACTTGTCCCAGAGTGTTGTTTATTTTATGGGCGCCGGTATGCATCATATCTTCCCGTTTTAGATATATTTTGGCTCCTCCTGTCTTTTCTGTCAGTCGTTCCGCAAAGTATAGGGGAGAAGGTCTACCTGCATAATTTCTTAGCAGTGAGTCTAATTCCTTTTTGAAGTTTTTGTCTTTTTTGAATGATAGATAAGCTTTTTCGAGTTCATCCATGTTGTCCATCAATACTTCCGGTATAAATCTGCCCCCGAATTTTCCAAAGTAACCTCTTTCGTCAGGTAAGTTATAGTCCATTTTGTGTTTCTCCATTTTTTAATTTCATAACTAATTTCTTTATTGTCTGTCTTTTCTCATCAGGTACTCTAACGCCAATATGTACCCGTACCATCCAAGGCCGCTTATTTGTCCTACACATACGGGAGCGCTCATACTTTTATGCCTGAAATCTTCACGTGCGTATATATTGCTTAAGTGAACTTCTACGGTAGGAATTTCTACAGCTTCAATTGCGTCCCGGATTGCGACAGATGTATGTGTATATCCGCCCGGGTTTATTACAATCGCTGAATAGCTTTGCGCTTTCTGGATTGCGTCTACGATTTCTCCTTCTTCATTAGATTGTATAATTTTTACATCTATTTTTTTGTTTTCTGCGAAATTTTTTATTTCTTCATTTATTTTTTCGAGGTTCATATTTCCGTAAACCTCTGGTTTTCTTTTCCCCAAAAGGTTTAGATTAGGTCCGTGAATCACAAGAAATTTTTGCATTCTACCTCCCTCGTTATTATTTCCCCTATTTTTGTGGGAACAGGTAATCGGATTTTTCCTTTTCTTACTTTTTTATCTTGAGACACGCAATTTTTCATATCGTCCCTTTTTATATTTTTAGGTATAGAGAATGGTAATTCGTATTTTTCTATTAATTCTTCTATCCTTTTTAAATCTTCGTTTGGCAGCAGACCTTCTTTTTGAGCTAACCGGGCTTCTTCTACCATGCCAATTGCTACAGCTTCTCCGTGTGAATATTTGGAATACCCGGTAAGTGTTTCAATAATGTGCCCAATTGTATGTCCGTAATTTAATACTTCTCTTATTCCTTTTTCTTCCTTTTCATCTTCTTCAACCACTTCTTTTTTTATCTGTACACAACGCGAAACAATTTTTTGTAATAGTTTAACATCACGATCTATTATTTCTTTTTGTTTCTTTTCAAGAATATCAAACAATTCCGTATCATGTGTTATTCCATATTTGATAACTTCCGCAAGACCGTTCCTGAATTCTTTTTTCGGAAGTGTTAAGAGTTTTTTGATGTCGATTAAAACCATATCAGGCTGGTAAAATGTACCTATCATATTTTTTCCTAGAGGATGGTCGAACCCCGTTTTGCCTCCTATAGAAGAATCTACCTGCGCTATTAGTGTAGTTGGAATATGTATGAGAGATACGCCTCGCTTCAATGTGGAAGCAACAAAACCGCCCATGTCTCCTATTACTCCGCCTCCGAGAGCTATAATGCTGGAAGATCTATCCATGTTTTCTTTTAACAGAGCATCGAATATTTTTTTAATTGTATCAAAGTTTTTGTATTTTTCTCCGTCGGGGATTATACATGTATGAGGTTTAACCCCTTTATCTATAAGCATTTTTTCTATTTCTTTTATGTATAGGGCACCTACTACCGGGTTGGAGATTATTGCGACTTTATCTGATTTAAATTCCAGATTTAGATCAGAATTTTTTTCCTGTAAAATATTACAACCGATATAAATCGGATATTCTTTTGATTCAGCCTTCAGTTTATATTCTTTAAAGGTTTTTTCTTTGCTTTTTGTTTTGATTTGTAAGTTTTTAAGTATCTTTTCTGCCACCTGGATTGGGGTGATTTGCGAGGTATCTATCTTTTCATCGGCGAATTCGTAGAATCCTTTTTTCATTCTCTCGTTGTAAATTTTAATGATATTGTCTTTATTCTTTATTAAAGGTCTTGTTTTATTTTTATCTAATCTTTGTTTTACCGCATCGAGGCTGGTATATAGATATATAACTTTTCCCATCCCGGATAGAATTTTTCTATTTTCTTCGTCTTTTACTACCCCTCCACCTGTGGCAACAACAATATTTTTAATGTTTTTTATTCTCTTTAAGGTTTCTTTTTCTGTTTTTCGAAAATATTTTTCGCCCGATTCTTCGAATATCTTGTTTATTGATCTTTTTTCCTTAAGAACTATAAAATCATCCATGGAAATAAAAGATAAATCTGTCTTTTTTGATATCTCTTTTGCGACAGAGTCTTTCCCGGAGCCCATAAATCCAATAAGAACTACATTCTCAGGCATTGGTTATCCTTTTTATGTAAGAATCGTAACTTGCTTTTATATCTTTTATGCAGTCACCGCCAAATTTATTCAGTAAGGCGTCGCTCAATACATAAGCTATCATACTTTCGGCAATGACGCCCGCAGCAGGTACGACGCAAATATCGGCTCTTTCCTTTTGTGCCAGAGTTTTTTCTTTAGTATTTATATCTACCGATTTTAGGGGAGATGATAATGTGGGAATTGGTTTTGAGTAAATTCTTGTTACTATGTCTTCTCCGTTGCTCATTCCGCCTTCGATCCCCCCCGCTCTGTTAGTAGAGCGATAAAATCCTTTTTTCTTTGAGTAAAATATTTCATCCTGTACTTTTGATCCGAATTTAGATGCGTTTTTAATTCCTTCGCCGATTTCAACTCCTTTAACTGTTGGAATAGACATTATCACACTTGCAATAGATGCGTTCAGGCGACGGTCATAGTGTACATGACTCCCAATACCCGGGCATACACCCTGTACAATAATTTCACTTACTCCACCTACCGAATCGCCTTTTTTCTTTGCCTCGTCGATAAGTTTGATCATTTCTTTTTCGCTTGCTGGATCTGTGCATCGCAGAAGGCTATCCTCTATTTCATCGAAACTTTTTATGGGTTTTTTTATACGTATTTTTCCGATCGAAATAGTATGAGAATAAATATTTATATCGAATTCAGCCAAAAAAAGTTTAAAAATGGCTCCCGCTGCTACTCGCGCGGCAGTTTCTCTTGCTGAGGCTCTTTCCAAAATATCTCTTATGTCGGTACGCCCGTATTTCAATATACCGGGCAGGTCCGCATGTCCGGGTCTCGGGGAAGTAACTTTTTTATCGGTTGACCCTTTAGCTGTTTTCATTATATCTTTCCAGTTTTCGAAATCCTTATTTTTTATCTGAATCGAAATAGGCGAACCGATTGTCTCGCCGAATCTCACACCGGATAATATTTCCGCCTTATCGCTTTCGATTTTCATTCTGCGACCTCTTCCGTAACCTTTCTGTCTGCGGCAAAGTTCATTATTAATTGATTTTTCGTTGATTTGTAAGCCGGCCGGTATGCCTTCGATTATAACGGATAAGGCTTTGCCATGTGATTCTCCGGAAGTTATTAGTCTAATCATATTTCAAAACCTATTGCTTTTTTCATGGTTTCGACGGGAGCATTCTCTCCTGTCCATATAGTAAAAGCACGGGCGCCCTGTAAAATTAGCATCAAACTGCCATTTACCACTTTTACCCCCTTTTGTTCCTTTGATTTAAATTTATAATTTATATCATAGTAAACCGAGCCTTCTTTCATCCGGGGAAGAATCCTGCCTTTAAGATCGACAGGTGTCGCGTTTAAAATGATATCCGATTCAGCGGCTAAATTTTCTACTTTTTGAGGAGAGATTGTATCAGCCTCGTAGATTTTAGCCAATTTCTTTGCTTTTTCTTCGATTATATCTGTTATTATAAATCTCGTTGGATTTTTCTTACTTGTTATATACGAACAGGCATACGCAACTCCGCCCGCCCCGATTAGCATAATCTTTTTATTGGTTAGACTTATTTTGTATGTATTCAAAGATTCTTCAAAACCGTAAGTGTCCGTATTAAAACCGGTTAATTTGTTTTCCTCGATTAGAACAGTATTTACAGCATCGATAGAAATTGCCTCTTTTGAAATTTCGTCGAGATATTTCATTATTTTCTTTTTATAGGGAATTGTAACATTAAAGCCTCTAAACCCCAGAGCGGAGAGGCCGTAAACAGCTTCTTTCAATTTTTTTTCTTTTACGGGAAGTTGAACATATTTACCATCTAAATCCAAAGCTTTGAAGGCCGCATTATGCATTGGGGGAGAGAAAGTAGTTTTTAGAGGATATCCTATTATTCCTGTTACTAACAAGAGTGCGCCTCCCTAACAAATTTTTCAACTTTTTCTTTATCCTTTATACCGTAATCTTTTTCTACGCCGGTGGAAACGTCTACTCCGTAAGGATTTAATTCTCGAATAACCTTGCTAACGTTATCGCATGTTAGTCCGCCCGCGATTATAATAGGCTTTTCGATTCCGCGGGCAATTTTCCAGTCAAAAGTTTTTCCGCTTCCTTTTCCCGGGTCGAGAATAAATGCCGATACCGAGCAGTTTTTCATTTTCTTTATCAAGCTTTCTTTCGTATCATTTTTAGTTACTTTAATTCCTTTAATAACCTTTCCATTCACTTTTTTGCAGTATTCTTCCGATTCCCCGCCGTGTAGTTGAACCGCGTCGAGTAAAGCGAAATCTGCAATTCTATTAACTTCTTTTAGTTCTTCATCCACAAATATCCCGACAGTAGTAATAAAAGGAGGAAGTTCTTTTATAATTGCCTTCGCTTTCTCGGGCGTTATTCTTCTTTTCGATTCCGCGAATACGAAGCCGATGGCATCGGCACCGAGGTTTGAAATCATAATCGCGTCTTTTTTATTAGTTATTCCGCAGATTTTAACTCTTACTCTGCTTTTTTTATCCATTGTTTTCCTTCTTTCATTATTTCAATAAAATCTTTTTTCTTTCCTTTTAAAACTGATTCAATTACGTATTTCATAGCTTGTTCTAATCTATCGTAAAGATCGTTTTTAAAAGGATTGAATTTCTGTATAGCGTAATACAGGTCGGAATTTTCGGTTATAACTTCTTTTGTGGTTTTTATCTGAGAAGTAAAGGTTGTACTCGCTATTTCTTTTAAATCAGAGTAATCGTATTCTCCGTCCATTAATGTTTTCATGAAAATTATATTAATTACATGAGATAGAGCCAGAACATAGGAAATTATTTTATCATGTTCTTCAAGGGGTATTTCCACTAAAGTCGCGCTTGTGTCTTTAAAGAAAGTTTTCACCTTTTCATTCGCGCTTTTATCTTTACAGTCACAAATACATATTACCCTATCAGAAAGAGTATTAACCTTTGGTCCGAACATAGGGTGTATGCTTGTATAAGAAATACCTGATTTCAATGCTTTTTCTATAGAGTCTTTTGAATAATCTTTTAAACTCGCAATATCGAATACCATCCCTTTAAATTCCAATTCGATTATTTTAGCGATGGTTTCCGGCATAATTTCGAAAGGAATCGCGAGGAGAATACAGGAAGCCTCTTTAACTGCTTTTTCAAGATCAGTGAAGCTTTTGAAATGTTTTGATTTTCCTTTAACATCATGAATGAAAACATTATGTCCCTGGTTTGCGAAGAAATTAGCGAACCAAAGACCCATTTCCCCGAGACCTCCAATAATGAGGATATCTTCTTTATCTCCGCTGTAGGAAGAATAATGAAGGATTTCTTGCTGTCTTTTTGATTCGGTTATAATATTTCGCATAATTTTTTTTATTAATTTATCGGAAAGTCCTTCTTCTGACGCAACCTCTACGGCATTCCTGATTACTTCTTTTTCAACCTTCCAGTCTTTTAAAGGAATTCCTTTCTTTTTCTTTTTTCCGCCTATTTTTTTAGTTATCGAAAGTCTTTTGCCGATTAATTTGATGATTTCTTGATCGACTTTTTTGACTTCTTTCCTCAGTTTTTCAATATCATTCATTTTCCGAGAAGTTCCTTTAATTTCTTTTCAATATCTTTTTGTTTTATGAGGGTTTCACCTATAAGAACCGAATGAAAACCCGCTTCTTCTAAAGCAATAATATCTTCTCTCTTTTTGATACCGCTTTCGCTTACTGTGATATATTTTTCGGGAATTAATTTTTTTAAATTCAGTGAATATTCAATAGAAGTTTGGAAATTCTCCAGATTTCTGTTATTTATCCCTATGATTTCAGCAGAAGTCGCGAAGACTTTTTGAAGTTCTTCTTTTGAATGAACCTCGATGAGACATGCCATATTAAGCTCTTTGGCTAGGTCGAGAAATTTAACTAATTGTTTTAATTGTAATATTTTAGCGATTAAAAGTATAGCATCGGCTCCGATATAGGCGGACTGGTATATTTGATACTCATCTATAATGAATTCTTTTCTTAATACTGGTAAATTTACTTCTTTTTTGACATCGATTAGATGATTGTTATTACCCCAGAAGTATTTCGCGTCGGTTAGAACCGAAATCGCGTTTGCGCCTCCTTTTTCGTATTCCTTAGCTATGCTTATGTGGTTGAAATTGTCTCTTAGGAGACCTCTTGAAGGAGAATATCTTTTTATTTCGGCTATAATAGAAATACCGTCTTTTTTTAAAGACGCCTTAAAGTCTTTTTTCTTTCCGGATATCTTGTCGATAAACGATTCAAGTGGGGTAAAGGCCTTTCTCTTTTCGGTTTCAACCTGCTTAAATTTTATTATTTTTTCTAGGATTGTTTTTACTTTCATTTTGCTATATCTCTGAGCCTCTCCAGCTTTTTTAATGCTTCTCCCGAGTCGATCGATTCTTTTGCTTTTTCGATGCCATCGGCAAGACTTTCGGCTTTTCCTGCAACATAAATCGCGGCACCGGAATTCAGTATTGTAACCTCTCTTTTTCCGCCTGTTCCGCCTTCCAGTAAATTTAAGGCGATTTTCGCGTTTGTCCCGGGTGTTCCTCCTTTTAAGTCTTCCGGGGGTCTCTTAACCATTCCGAAATCTTCCGGTGAAATTGTGTATTCTGTTACCTTTCCGTCTTTTAATTCGCTTACGTAAGTTTTTCCGGTTGTTGTTATTTCATCGAGTCCGTCTTCTCCGTGAACTATCATACAATGTATCGAATCGAGGTTAGCCAGAACATTTGCAATCGGAGTGGTTAGTTCTTTAGCGTAAATTCCTAAAAGCTGTCTTTTAGCGCTCGCGGGATTTGTTAAGGGTCCGAGTATATTAAATATAGTTCTTACTGCCATTTCTCTTCTCGGTCCTATCGCGTATTTCATGGCCGGGTGCAGGAGAGGAGCAAACAGAAATCCAACGCCGGCTTCTTCTATGCATTTTTCGATTTTTTCCGGAGTGTTTTCGATTTTTACTCCGAGTTCTATGAGCAAATCAGCGCTGCCGCATTGGCTCGAAACGCTGCGGTTTCCGTGTTTCGCTACCGTACAGCCAGCTCCTGCCGCTACAAGGGCGCTAATAGTTGAAATATTAAAGGTACCAGCGTTGTCGCCTCCCGTGCCACAGGTATCGATAAGGTATTCTTCCGGGGCTTTTATCCTTGTAACCTTATCTCGCATGGCTTTAACGAATCCGGTGATTTCATCCACCGTTTCGCCTTTCATACGCAATGCTGTAATTAATGAGCCTATTTGCGCGTCCGTTGCTTCTCCGCTCATAATAGAAAGGGCAACTTCATAGGCATTTTCCTGGTTTATATCTTCTTTTTCGATGGCTTTCCTTATTGCTTCTTTAATGTTCATCTCCTTTGCCTCCTTAATTCTTCTAAACTGAATTCTTTGTCCCCAAAGCAGGAATAATTGCCAAGGTGACACGCAACACCTTTTTGTTTGACAGTCGCAAGTAGAGTATCCTGGTCGCAATCCGTTCTTATTTTGAGTAGCTTTTGAGTATTCCCGGAAGTTTCTCCTTTTATCCATAGTTTACCTCTTGAGCGTGAAAAATAACACATATTGCCGGTCTTGAAAGCTTTTTTTAAAGACTCTTTATTCGAATAGGCGAGCATTAGAACTTGATTGGACTCATCCTGGGTAATTGTAGGTATTAGTTTACTCTTTTTCCAGTCTAATGATTCTCTAAAACCTTCCGGGAGAGTTATTTTTCCCGTGTAAAGAGCCATGCCGAGCTGAACATCACATCCCATTTGAGCTAATTCCTTTACCTCGGAAATTTTACTGACTCCTCCCGCTACGGTGACTTTATTTTTCGTTTTTTTCAATAGTTTTTTTACTATTTCAAAATTAATTCCCGTTAAAGTTCCTTCTCTTTCAACACATGTAAATAGATATTCTGAAGCGAAACCTTGAAGAGTCTCTGCTGCTTTGTAAAGGGAGATACCTGTTTTATGTTTCCATCCTTTTGTGACAATTTCTTCATTTAAAGCATCGATAGCTATTATTATTCTTTCTTTGCTTATTTCTTTTTTTAATTTTTTAAGGAATTTTTTATTTATCTTGTCATCTTCAAAAGCTTTTGAACCTATTATTACTTTTCTTGCCCCGAGGGATATCATCTCTTTTGCCTTCTCGATACTCCGCAAGCCTCCGCCTATTCTGCATTCAGCTTTTCTAAATATCTTTTTGATGATGTCGAGATTATCACCTTTTCCCATTGCCGCATCCAGGTCTATTACCGCTGTTTCCCCGTATTTGTTGAATTCTTCAGCGAGTTTTAGAGGGTTATTATCTTCGAGCATTTTTTCTTTGCCCTGTTTTAACTGGACGGCTTTTCCTTCCATCAAATCGATAGACGCTATTATCATCTTACGCAAATCTCCTTATTTTTAAGATATTCTTTTATGTCTTTGATTGTGTATTCGCCGTAGTGCAAAAGTGAGGCAAGCAGTACGGCGTCGGCTTTTCCGCATTTTATCGCCTCGACCATCTGCTGTGGATTTCCCGCTCCCCCGGATGCTATAACCGGAATATTTACACTTTCTGATATTTTTCTGGTGAGCTCGAGGTCGTATCCTTCTTTTGTTCCGTCTTTATCTATAGAATTAAGAAGGATTTCTCCCGCTCCTAAATTTTCGCCCTCTTTTGCCCACGTGATTGCGTCGATTCCTGAATTATTTCTGCCTCCATGTGTGTAAGCATACCATGAGCCATTATGCCTTTTCGCGTCTATTGAAAGTACAATACACTGTGAGCCGAAAATCTCCGCCCCCTCGGTAATTAATGATGGGTTTTCTATGGCTGAAGTGCAGATAGCGACTTTGTCTGCTCCAGAGGTTAAAGCGTTTCTCATATCTTCACTCGAACGCAGCCCTCCGCCGACGGTTAAGGGGATAAAAACTTTTTCAGACACTTTTTCTACGACTTCTATGAGAATTTTTCTGCTTTTGTACGATGCCCCTATGTCCAGAAATGTTAATTCATCGGCGCCCTGTTCGTTATATACTTTTGCCATTTCGACAGGGTCTCCTACATTATCGAGGTCTTTGAATTTTATTCCTTTTACAACCTTTCCGAAATCTACGTCGAGGCAGGGGATTATTCTCGTAGCTAACATATCTCTACCCAGTTTCTTAACATTTTTAAGCCCATTTCCCCGCTTTTCTCAGGGTGAAACTGGACTCCGAAAACATTTCCTTTTTCTATCATCGAGGTATAAGTAATAAAATAATCAGTTGTTGCGGTTACTATATCCTTATTTTCAACTTCAACATAGTATCCGTGCAGGAAGTAAAAGAAAGATTTATTCGGTATTCCTTTTAATAGGGGAGACTCTCTTGTTATATTTATCTGATTCCAACCCATTTGAGGCACTTTACCTTTCTTGAAACGGGGGCATTTACCTTTAAATGCCCCGAAGCCTTTAGTATCTTTAGTTTCCAGGCTTTCTTCAAACAGCATCTGCATGCCGAGGCAGATACCCAGAAAAGGTCTATCTTCGGAAATCCAAGCCTGAGTAGCTTCATAAAAGCCGGTTTCCTGCAGCTTTTTTATTGCCGATCCGAATGCTCCTACACCGGGTAAAACGATTCTGTCTGCTTTTTTTAAATCTGCAGCTTTAATCGCGATCATAGTTTTTCTTTCTAAATGGTCAAAAGCTTTTTTTACCGAGCGGAGGTTACCGGCACCGTAATCAATTATTGCTATCATCACCTATCTTTCCTTTTGTGCTCGGTATATTTTCCTTTGCTCTTTTGTCTTTTGAACACGCCATTTTCATAGCTTTTCCAAAGGCTTTAAAAATAGCTTCTATTTTGTGGTGATCGCTTCTGCCGTAAGGCATTCTTACAACTATATTCGCCTCGAGACCTGTTGCGAAAGCTTGAAAAAAATCTTCCAACAGATCCGTATCCAGGTCCCCGCAGAATCTTCTTTTGAATTTTACGTCGAACTGAAGATAGGGACGTCCGCTGATATCGACTGCCGCTATCGCGAGAGCTTCATCCATGGGATAAACGAAATATCCTGCTCTATTGATACCTTTTTTATCTCCCAGTGCTTTTTTGAAAGCCTGACCCAAAACAATACCGCAATCCTCGACCAGGTGGTGTTGATCCACTTCTAAATCTCCTTTTGCCTTCATTTTGATGTCAAAAAGGCCGTGTTTGGTGAAGTTTTCAAATGTGTGTGTCAGAAACCCGATAGGATTTTTGATATCGTATTTGCCTTTGCCTTCAATTTTTAAATCGACTGTAATTTCTGTTTCTTTTGTTTTTCTTTCGATTTTAGCTTTTCGCATCAGAAAGTACCTCTTTTAATGTATTGAGAAATGTTTTATTCTGTTCCGGTTTTCCGATTGTTACCCTTAAAGTGTTTTTTAATCTTGGTGTGTCAAAAAATCTTAAGAGTACTCCCCTTCTGTACATTTCATCGAACAATTCTTTTCCGGGCATGTTCTGTGTTCTAAACAGGATGAAGTTTGTGTAAGAGGGAATGGGTTCTATGGTGGGGATTTCTTTCAATTTGGCGAAAACTTTTTCTTTTTCATCCATAATCTTTTTGACTATATCTTTTATATATTCATTTTTTTTCAAAAGCACTTCTCCGGCAATTTGCCCGAATATTCCCACTGAAAAAGGCAGCTTTGCTTTCTGGACCGCACCGGCTATTTCCGCGTTGGTTAAAAGATATCCAAGGCGGAGCCCGGCAAGTCCGAAAGCTTTCGATAATGTTCTAATTATGATAATATTATCGTATTTGTCCAGTAGGGAAATTGCTGTTTTTTTCGAAAATTCAAAGTAAGCTTCGTCGACAACAAAAATTCCATTTATATTCTTTGCTATTTCTTCTATTTTATCTATTGATATCGTAGTCCCTGTTGGATTGTTGGGGAGTGCAAGAATCACCATCTTTGCGTCTTTTCCTTTATTTATGATTTCTTTAATATCAAAAGAAAAATCTTCTAGTAGAGGAACTTCGTCTAAATCCAGATCCATGATTTTCGATAAATATGGATATATCGCGAAACCGGGGGAGATAGCTACGACTTTATCTCCGGCGTCACAGATTGCTTGAAAAACAGCCTGCAGTATTTCATTTGATGCGTTTGCCGCAACAATGCCTTCTTCAGGAAAGTTAGTATATACGGAAATAGCTTTTACCAGTGGAATAGCCGTTCTCGAAGGATATCTATTCCAATCTGTTATTTTGATTTTCTTTATAATCTCTTCTTTTAAACCTTCAGGTACATCGTAGGGAGATTCGTTTTGATTTAATTTCACTTCATATTTATCCTGCGGAACAGTATATTCTTTCAATTCCTGAATCGATTTTCGTATATATTTCATAATACCACCTTTTTCAATTCTCTCCGCGGAGACATAAAGAACTTAGAGGACTTATTCTTTCTGTTTTTTTGACAATATTCTTCGTCTCGCTCTTTTTGAGTGTTCTTTTTTTATTTCTTTTTTTATAATAGTTAAATACAGAAAAAAACATTTTTCTTACTCTCCGAGTTTTTAAATTTGCCCTGTTATTAATTTTAACTTTAGGCTTTGAACTCGGATGTATTTTCTTTTTTGTTCCACCAGTAATAATGAAAGTAAGGGGTAAAGTAATAACGAACGGTTCTTTTTGAAGATCTAAAAAATGACCTCCTGGAAGATTTTTGATTATTTCTATTTAATAAATTAATTTTTGTGTCGTTATTATTCATGAAAATAATATAGATAAAAGTTAGGACATGTCAAGGGGTTTAATAAGCTGTAATGTAAAAATTAAATATTAAAATGGAAAATAGTAAATCAAAGTTCATAAATTGACATTAAAAGGAGTTTTTGTTATAATAATTGATAAAAGATTTGTGTGATAATGCGTAATGTAAATAAAGAATAGAAAATTTTTAAGGAGATAAATTTTATGTTTAAAAGAAAATTTGTAATTGTATTTATTCTTAGCATATTGATGATTATATTCCAATCATGTAAATTGAATTCCGGTCCGGAATATGATATTTTAGCCGAAAGTACATCTTTCGAAGATGTTCAGTTGGCAGTTGATACCGCTGAAAGCGGTGATGTTGTACGGATCCCAGCCGGTAGTAGCACCTGGACTTCTAGACTGGAGATCCCCGATGATAAAAAAATAACGTTATCGGGCAGTGGACAGGAAGCAACCGTTATTTCATCCGATACATCGACACCCAGCAGCTTAATCAATATGGGCAGTTCCGGGTCACGTATTACAAATATGGGATTTCAGCTTGCTAACGATAACGGAAATGGTATTACGGTTAGAGGAATGGACTGGCGTATCGATCACTGCAGGTTTGATAATAATATTGAACACATTATTGAAGGCGTCAGTGCTCGTGGGTTTCCGTCTGAGGGAGGATGTCCAGTCGGATTGGTCGATCATTGTGAATTTAATAATACAAGGGCTTTGGTTGTAGGTGATGCAAGCCTTATGGCTAATAGTATCTGGGCTGAGCCTCTGGGACTCGGAACCAATAACGCCGTCTTTATTGAAGACTGCATATTTAATTATACTCAATTTAGCAACGCAATAGATGCCAATTATGGCGGAAGATACGTATTTCGTTATAATATTGTCAATGATTCTTATATTGAAGCTCATTCCCTTCAGGGAACAGAGAGAGCTACCCGAAGCTGGGAGATTTATGGTAATACCATTAACCAGGTAGAAAGAAGTATGTGGGCGCCCTTTTTCCTGCGTGGGGGAACTGGTGTCGTTTTTAATAATACTATAACGGGAAGCTGGTCTTCGGGCCCGGCAATCGTTGTCGATAACCGTAGAACTTTTCAAGCATTGGGTGATGGAGGATTAGCTGACGGTACTTCGCCCTGGGATGGGAATGAAGATTCAACAGGATATCCTGCCCGCGACCAGATTGGCCGGTCTACGGATGAGTGGCTATGGACGGATGAAAATCCCTACCCACCGCAAGAACATGTTCCTTTTTATCAATGGAATAATACACATGAGGGGAGTAATATTGAAGTATACGTGCATAATAATTGCGGTATTCATATTCAAGAAAACAGAGATTATTATAATAATGTAGAAAAGCCCGATTATGAACCTTATACTTATCCACATCCATTAATCGAAGAGTCGGAAGGAGATTAATTAAAAAGTAACTTAGGTAATAAGGTTGAAGAAGATTGATAGAAAGAAGTTAAAGAAGGAATTTAATTTTTGTAGCATCAACGGAGCCATCCCTTTGATAACCGCCGAAGCGGTTAGTGTATTAGTTTATTGGTCAATTGCTTAATTAGTATTCTAGTATTTGGGATTTAGTGAATGTAGTCTCTGGTCGTTGGTCTCCGGTTACTTGTCAGAAAAATAAAAAAAACTTTGTGGTCTTTGTGGCTAATTTGGGGGTAGGGGTTGGGATTCTGGCTCCTAACTTCTGACTACTGATTTTTGGCTTGACTTTTTATTTTTTTACCGTAAAATAAATTATTAAAGGTTTTGAAACATTTAAAGGGGGTGTTGAAATGGAAGAAAAAAAGATAGGTGTTATAACTCATTATTTTGGCAATATCTCTGTTGGTATTATTAAACTGGATGCTCCTTTAAAGGTAGGTGATATGATTCATATCAGGGGCTCTCATGATGATATTACTCAGAGCGTGGATTCTATACAGATAGAGCACGATTCTGTTGAATCGGCGGACAAAGGAGCGGAGGTGGGTATAAAGGTTATAGAGAAAGTCCATCCTCACGATGCAGTTTATCTGGTCGTAGAATAATAACTATTTAGCAGGAAGTAGAGAATAGTTAGTAGTTGGTACGTTGGATCGTGGGTTCGTTGGGTCGAAGTTTTTTTACTGCCTAACGACCTAACCGCCTAACGTCCTAACTGTAGTTTCATTCACCCTTGACACTCAATTAATTCTTAGTATATTCGCAGGAATTTACGAGAAAGATAAGGAGGATAGATGCCAGACCATCTTATAAAAGAGATAAAAAAAACCGAGAAAGAAGCTGATAAAATCATTGCTAAAGCTAAGGAAAAAGCACAGAAAGATATTGAAAAAGCAAGACAGGAAGCAGAAATGATGATAGAGGAAGCCAATGATAAAGTAAAAAAAATGATCGCTGATAAGAAGAAAAAAGGCGCGGAGAAAGCAGAGGAAGAGAAAGGGATAATGGAAAAAGAAATGGACAAAGAAATAGAGAAGGTGGCAAAAGATGCTTCCAAGAAAATAACAAAAATTAAGGATTTGATTGTAAAAAGGATTCTGAAAAGGAATTAAATGCCGCAAAAAAAGCTGGAAAAAGCTAATTTTCTTATATACGAAGATAATAAAGAAGGGTTTTTGAGCGATCTTCAGGAAAAAGGTATTTTTCATATTACCAATTCTCGTTCTTCTACATTGGCGGAAGAAAATCCGGATTTAATACCGGAAGAGAAATTTTCGGATGAAGAGGCAGAGAGAATTTTTAAGAAACTTCAGGATATTCTAAATTTACTTAAAGACCACGCGGAAAGTAAAGGAGTTCTCGGCCAGTTTATAGATCTAAAAACAGGAATTTCGCCGAAAGAATACAGTAAAATAGTTGAAAATTTCGATATAGAGGAGATTAATCAAATAAGTGAGTGGGAAAGTGAACTTTATCATTTAAAAAATAAGGTTACCGAACTTACAGATAAGGCAGAATTTTATAAGGAATGGGTAGATCTTAAAGCCGAAATTGCTGAATTTGATAAGATCAAAGTCGTTTCGGTAAAAGTTTATAAATTAGTAATAGATAAGGATGAATTAAAAAAGAAATTAAAAGATATTCCCGTAGATTTTCATATTATTTTCGAGAATCAAAAAAGATTAGGTATAGTTTTCTTTGTTTACAAAGGATTTGAAGAAGATTTCAAAAAAGCTATCGGTGATTATGAAGCTGAAACAATAGATTTTAAAGATGAAGAAAAAGAACCCGCCCATATAGTTAGAGAGAGCACAAAAGAAATTAATGAATTAAATAAGAAAATTAGTAAGATTTCGGAAAAAATATCAAAAAAAGGTTCTGAATACCAAAAATATATAGTGTTGTATGATTATTTTCTTTCCAGAATAAACAGAACAGAAGTTCTTAACAAAGGCCTTTCTACAAGGAAAGTTTTTTTTCTGGAAGGCTGGGTCGAAAAAGAAAACAGGACAATGTTACAGAATGTTGCCGATGAGTATGATGGCGTTGAACTTACCTGGATGAAACCTGATGAAGGTGAAAGAGCTCCCGTTAAACTAAAAAACAATTCTTTAAGCAGCCCTTATGAAGCTATTACTGGTTTATACGCATTGCCAAAGAGAGGAGAAGTGGACCCTACTCCTTATATAGCGATATTTTTTGCGGTTTTTTTTGGATTCTGTATGACGGATGCGGCTTATGGAATTGTACTGGTCGCGGTTTCTTTATATTTGATGCCGAAATTACCCGAGGGAAGGAAATATTTGTGGATATTTGTGGGTGGTGGAATACTTACGATATTCGCGGGAGCTATAACAGGAAGCTGGTTTGGGAATAACATAGAAATGGCTTTTCCCGAACTTTCCGGTATTAGTATATTCAGAGAAAAACTCACTATATTCGATCCATTTGAGAATCCTTTAAATTTCCTTTATCTTTCCCTTGTTTTTGGAGCTATTCAGATTTTTACGGGTTTAGCTGTTTCTATTAAAGAAAAAGTAAGAAAAAAAAGATATTTCAATGCTTTTGCGAATGAGATATCCTGGATTATATTCTTTATTTTCCTGGGTTCATTTGTATTTACAAAATCAAATGTGTTTAAGTTTTTTATGCTTGTTCCGATTACTATAATTGTATTGTTTTCGAGTCAAAGTAAATCTATTGTTATGAGATTGGCAAAGGGTGGATTTACAGCATTTAATGGTCTTATCGGTTTTCTTGGTAATATACTTTCGTACAGTCGTATTATGGCGCTGGGTCTGGTGACCGCGGGTCTTGCTATGTCCGTTAATATTTTAGCAAAGATAGTAAGGGAACTTGTTCCGGGTTTTGGGTTAATTCTGGCAATTCTTGTGTTCATCGGGGGTCATATTTTCTCCATAGCCATAAATACTTTAAGTGGTTTTGTCCATACTATGCGTCTCCAATTTGCAGAATTTTTCCCTTACTTCTATGAGGGCGGAGGCGAAAGGTTTAAACCTTTTGGGTTAGATGGTAAATATACAAGAATTGAAAAAAAGGAGGTTTAAGTGATTAATGGTTTTTGGTTAGCAATGTCAGGAGTGGCTGCGGCTGTCTTTCTTGCAGGAATTGGCTCTTCTATCGGTGTTCAGATACCTTCAAGAGCAGCAGCAGGTGTACTTTCCGAGCAGCCGGATAAGTTCGGAAGAGTTTTTATTCTGGTTGTTCTCCCGTCAACGCAGGGTTTCTATGGTTTTATCGCGGCTATGTTTATGATGATGAAGTTAGGTATGTTCGGCACTGGTATGAATGTCGATATGACCTTAATAGAGGGCCTTAGATATCTTGTGGCCGGTTTACCGGTTGGTATTGTCGGATTGGTATCCGGGATTCATCAGGGTCTAGTTTCAGCGGCGGGTGTCGAACTCGCGGCAAAACAGCCCGAAGCGACTATGAGAATCGTTATTTTTGCTGTTATGGTTGAAACCTACGCGATTCTCGGTTTTGTTACCAGTTTCTTAATGGTTAATGCTATCGGTTGAAAATGGGTAAAGTAAAAGATAAGATCCTAAAAGAAGCCGGGGGCAGCAAAAAGGACATAGAAAAAGAAGCCTTAGTTCAAATTGATAAAATTATAGAAAAGGCAAAGAAAGAAGCGGTTAATATAGAAAAAAAGGGTAAGGAAAGAGCTGAAGAAGAAAAAAAGACTGCGATGGAAAGAATCCTGAGTCGAATAAGAATGGATCTGTCGAATCAGAAACTTGCTAAGAAAAATGAAATTATGAACGGTCTTAAAACTAAAGTTGCTGCGGAAATGAAGAATTTGAAATGGGAGGAATACAGTGCTCTTGTTAAGGAACTTATTCTCTTGGCTTCGGAAGATGGTGATGAGGAAATTACTCCCGGAACGCTGCACAACGATAAAGTTAAAGAACTGATCGAAGAGCTTAACAGAGATGAAAAACATAATTTTAAGATTTCAGAAAAGAAGGCAGATTTTGAGGTCGGAGTAATCGTGTCGAAAGGAAAGAGAAGTGTAAATTCAAGGCTTTCCGTATTACTGGAAGAAACCTTTGAAGAAATGCAAGAGGAGATAGTAGGAACTTTATTTGGCAGTGAATAGATTCGAAACAGTAAGAGTTCTGGATACAAAATATACTTATGCTTTAGGCGTAATACGCGCGCGTGAAGTAAGGCTATTGACTGGAAAGAGGTTCGAGGAATTACTTTCTACCGCGGATGTTGAAGAATTGATGGCAGCATTGCATGATACGGATTATGGGCAATTCTTTAGAAATATTAAAGAAAGTGAAGCAGAGCAGGCCTTAGGAGTGGCTAAAGTCGCTCTTTATGATGATATCGAAAAACTTATAGGTAATTCCGAGGTTATGAGAATATTAAGAGCGAAGTATGATTTTCATAATGTCAAGGTTCTCTTAAAAGGAAAAATTTCCGAGGAAGATTTTTCCGATAAGTGTTCTCCTCTTGGTTCTGTGACTATTTCTAAGATGGTTGAAATATTTAAGGAAGAGAAATATACGTATCTTCCTGAATATCTAAAAGAAGCGGTGGAAAGCGGTATAGATGTTTATTATTCAACCAACCATAATTCCCAGTATTTGAGTTTTACTGTCGATGCTATTATGGCGGAAAAACTGACTTCATATATAGAAAATTCTTTTCTCAATAATTATTATAAATTATGGGTGGATTTGACGAATCTAAAGATAATACTGCGCCTTTTATTTCTCGAAAGATATGAAGAATTGATTGGCTTTGCTGTACTTCCCGGTGGAAATATCGGGGAAGATAAGATAAAGAAAGCTAAAATCGAAAACCCCGATTCGCTTGAAGATTTTTACAGGGGAACGGTTTATAGTTCACTTTTGGAGTGGAAAGATTCCTTTTCGGTTTTAGAAAGAGAATCCGAAAAATTACTTATTTCTTATTTAAAGTCTGTAGCTTTTGAGTCTATTGGTGTAGAACCGGTAATTGCTTATTTGCTTTTGAAGGAAAATGAGATAAGAGATTTGCGTGTAATTTTTATCGGTAAAACCAGTGGAGTAGCGGAGGATTTAATTAAGGAGAGGTTGATAATATGAAAATTGCTTTCGCGGGTCCTTATCATCTTGTTTCTCCTTTTAAATCTCTCGGCGCGGAGATATTAAATACAGAAGATAAGAGTATAGAAGAGATTAAAAAAGAAATCGAGAGTTCCGATTACGCTATCGTTTTTGTTTTTGAAAGTGTTTTTAAAGATTTGATGAAATTTGAAGATCTCATGTCCAGTCCTGAAATAAATATCGTCCCGATACCAGGGATAGAAGGAAGTCAAGGATATGGAAAGGATAGAATACGAGAGATGGTCAAGAAAGCTGTTGGAATGGATATAGGAGGCTTTAATGAGTGAAGGAAAAATAATAAGGGTTTCAGGTCCTCTTGTTGTAGCGGAGAATATGAAAGGCTCGAGGATGTACGATGTCGTTCATGTGGGAGAAGAAAAACTGCTTGGAGAAATCATTGAATTGGAACAGGATCTTGCTTCTATTCAGGTATATGAAGAAACGGAGGGGATTGGAATAGGAGAGCCTGTTTATCTTATGGGAGAACCTCTTTCCGTTAGTCTTGGTCCCGGTTTAATCGAGTCTATTTATGACGGAATTCAGCGTCCGCTCGATAAAATTAAGGAAAAATCCGGGAATTTTATTTCAAGGGGAATATTCATACCCGCAATTGATCCGGAAAAGAAGTGGGATTTTAATCCCGTGAAAAAAGAGGGAGATAAGGTTGTTGGCGGTGATATTATCGGTACGGTGCAGGAAACGGTTTTAATAGAACAAAGGATAATGGTGCCTTTTGGTATCGAGGGAACTATAGAAAAGATAGAAAATGGTAAATTTACGGTAAAAGATATTGTGGCCGTTATCAAAACGAAAGAAGGTAAAAAAGAAATTAAAATGGAGCAGAGATGGGGTGTAAGGAATGGGCGCCCTGTTAAAAAGAGACTTGCTCCCACATCGCCTCTTTTTACGGGACAGAGAGTTATTGATACTTTCTTCCCAATAGCTAAAGGCGGTACAGCAAGTGTTCCGGGTCCTTTTGGTTCAGGTAAAACGGTTATTCAGCATCAGCTCGCTAAATGGGCGGAGGCTGAAGTAGTTGTTTATATCGGATGCGGAGAAAGAGGTAATGAAATGACGGATGTGCTTAACGAATTTCCGAAGCTTCTTGACCCTAAATCCGGAGAGCCTTTGATGAAAAGAACAATCCTCTTGGCAAATACTTCCAACATGCCGGTAGCGGCAAGAGAAGCTTCGATTTATACAGGCATAACTCTCGCCGAATACTTTAGAGATATGGGATATTCGGTAGCCCTTATGGCGGATTCCACTTCCAGATGGGCTGAGGCTTTGCGTGAAATATCCGGAAGACTGGAAGAAATGCCAGGTGAAGAAGGATATCCCGCTTATCTGGGGAGTAAAATCGCGGAATTTTACGAAAGAGCGGGAAAAGTAAAGTGTTTAGGTAGTGATGATAGGGAAGGGGCGATTTCTGTTATTGGAGCTGTTTCTCCTCCGGGTGGAGATCTTTCCGATCCGGTTGTTCAGAATACACTTCGAGTCGTAAAAGTTTTTTGGAGTTTAAAGGCTGAATTAGCTTACGCGAGGCATTTTCCTGCTATCGATTGGTTGACTTCTTATTCTCTTTATCCGGACAATGTTAAAGATTATATGAATCAGGAAGTAGCCGAAGATTTTCTGGAAATCGAGCGGGAGGCTATGAAACTGCTGGAAGAAGAAGGCGAATTACAGGAAATGGTGAGGCTCGTTGGTATCGATGCTCTTTCTTCCAGGGAAAGAAGGATACTGATTACCGCGCGAATCATAAGGGAAGATTTCCTGCATCAAAACGCGTTTCATGAAGTAGACACTTATACTTCCATAAAGAAACAGTATATTATGTTAAAAAATATCATAACTTTACATCGGGAAGCAGAGAAACATGATGCCCAGCCTGAAGAATTGGAAGATCTTGATGTTCTCGAAGAAATTGCCCGTATGAAATTTATTGATGAAAAAGAAATGAAAAAAATTGAAAATTTACAGAATAAAATAAAAGAAGCGTTAAGTAATATTGCGACTGTTAAAGAGGAGGTAGCAACATGAGAGTAGAATATCAGGCTGTTTCGGATATTTCCGGTCCTCTTCTATTTGTTGAGGGTGTTAGTGGTGTTAGTTATGGGGAACTATGCTCTATTACATTACCAAATGGAGAAGAAAGAACCGGAAAAGTTTTGGAAGTTCATAGAGATAGAGCTATGGTTCAGGTTTTTGAGGGTACCAGAGGAATAGATATTCCGGAAACCACGGTTGTTTTTCAGGGTAAAACCATCGAGTTGGCTCTTTCCCGTGATATATTAGGTCGTGTTTTCGACGGTATGGGAAGAGTTATCGATGACGGTCCGGCAATTTTACCAGAGAAAAGAAGGGATATCAACGGAGAGCCAATTAATCCGTATGCCAGGGAATATCCGGACGAATTTATTCAAACAGGAATTTCAGCTATCGATGGTTTGAATCCGCTTGTAAGAGGACAAAAACTGCCCTTTTTCTCCGGTTCCGGACTGCCACACAATAAAGTTGCCGCGCAGGTAGTCAGGCAGGCTAAGGTTCTTGGTTCTAAAGAGCGTTTTGCTGTCGTGTTTGCTGCTATGGGAATTACTTTTGAAGAAGCTGAGTTCTTTAGAAACGATTTTGAACAAACCGGCGCCCTGGAAAGAGTTGTTATGTTTTTAAATCTTGCCGACGACCCGGCAATTGAGCGAATATCCACACCCCGTGCCGCGTTAACTGCTGCCGAGTATCTCGCTTTTGATCTTGAAATGCATGTTCTTGTTGTTATTACCGATATGACGAATTATTGCGAAGCATTGCGGGAAATTTCGGCCGCGAGAAAGGAAGTTCCGGGGAGAAGAGGTTATCCGGGGTATCTTTATACCGATCTATCTAACATTTATGAGAGAGCCGGAAGAATAAAGGGCAATAAGGGTTCTATAACAATGATGCCTGTTCTTTCTATGCCGGAAGATGATAAAACCCATCCGATTCCTGACCTTACCGGTTATATTACGGAGGGACAGATTATTTTTTCTCGTTCGCTTGAAAGGAAAGGAGTCGCTCCTCCTATCGATGTTTTACCTTCGCTTTCAAGACTTAAAGATAAGGGTATAGGTAAAGAGAAAACGAGAGAAGACCACGCGGATTTGTATAATCAGTTGTATGCCGCGTATTCAAGAGGTAAAGAAGCCGAGGAACTTTCAGTGATTCTCGGGGAAGCTGCTCTTTCGGAAATGGATAAAAAATATCTTGAGTTCATGAACAGATTCGAGGCAGAATACGTTAGTCAGGGAGAATATGAAAATAGAAGTGTGGAAGAAACCCTTGATTTGGGCTGGAAACTTCTTTCTATATTTCCCAGAAAAGAGTTAAAGAGAATCCGGGATGAATATCTGGATAAATATTTTGTAAAATTCGGCGGAAAGGAAGAAGAAAAGGAAGAGAAAGAAGAAGAGAAAAAGGATAAGAAAAAAGAAAAAGAAGAGAATAAGGATAAAAATAAGAAAAATAGCAAGGAAAAATAAAATGAGTAAAATAGTTAAAGGAGTATAAATAGAGATATGGCTACGCAGGTAAACGCGACGAGGATGGTGTTGCTCAATCTTAAGAAGCGGCTCAATATCGCGAAAAGAGGGCATAAATTATTAAAACAGAAACAAGATGAACTTCTAAGAATACTTCAGAAGACAATAAAAGAACTTTCTTCTATGAGAAAAGAAGTTGAAGAACAACTTGCGGAAGCTTTGAAGCAGTTTTTTCTTGCTCGCGCGTATCAGGATAAAAATATCTTTGAGGGTTCTTTTTTGATGCTCGATACCGATATCGAGTTATCTATGAATGTGAAAAAAGTTATGAATGTTCCTCTCCCTGAATATAAGAGAAGTTTGAAAGGGGAGATAGTCTCATACGGATTCGCGATGACTTCGCCCGCGCTCGATGTCGCTCTTAAAGGTTTAATGGAAGTTTTCGATCGATTGATTGAAATGGCTGAGCTTGAAAAGAGAATAATTCTTTTAGCTGCTGAGATGGACAAAACAAGACGTAGAGTAAACGCGCTCGAGTATATACTAATTCCCGAGATAGAAAGTAATGTTAGAGAAATAAATATGAAACTCGAAGAAAGGGAAAGGGAGAAAAATTCCAGATTGATGATGATAAAGGATGTGATAAGAGGCTAATATGTCCTTTCTCCTTTTATTGTTGAGTATCTCTTTAACCGAGGTTAGAGTTAATAAAATAGCTGATACTACAGCTAAGATGGTTTCTCTTTATCCTGAGATCGAGGGAATTGATTATATTGAATCTTTATTGTTTAAGTTGACAAATGAAGAAAGAACAAGAAGGGGCCTAAAGGAATTAGAGTTCGATAAACGATTGAGAATTGCCGCAAGGCAGCATTCAAATGATATGTTAAACAGAAAATATCTTTCGCACAATTCCGGCGATAATATTAGTAAAACCCCTTTACATCGAATATATGACTCGGGATTATCCGTTCTTGTTGTTGGTGAAAATATTGCGGAAAATAAAGGTGGCACGGTGCAGTCGCTTTTAAAGGAAAATCCGGATTCCTTGGCAAAAATCGTTATAAAAGAATGGATGAATAGCCCTCCTCACAAGGAAAACATTCTGAACCCCGATTTTACTCATTTAGGAATTGGTTCTATTGCGTATAAAAATACACATAAAGTGACTCAAAATTTTGCGGACGAGAGGGGTTTTTCCGTAGATAGTATGTTGGCCGAAGTAGATAAAAAGAGGTATTTAATATCCTTGTACATGAATGCAGTTGTTCCCGAGGTTAGTATTTTTGATAACGGTGAACCCATGGATACAGATTCTATTTATATGCGTTCAGGGCGTATGGATTTCCCCTTAATAAGAGATTCCGGTTTCCATAAAATAGAACTGTGTTTGAGAGAGGGGACGCTTTACCGTTGCGGGGTAAGATTTTTTGTTAATACGGATTATCCTATTGAAAACATTTTCCCGACTTTGAGTTATGAGTAAAAATTTTGTGTAAAGAGCACAAAATAGTTAATTGGTAAATTGGTGAATTAGTAAATTAGTAGAAAAATATTACTAATAAACCAATAAACTTATATACTAATATACTAAATCTTAACAATATTTAAAAACTAATATAAAAAAGATTTTCCCCCTTGCATTTATCTAAAGTATTTATATTTTGTGAGCAGTGAACATAGTGTTCTTAAATCGAATGATAAACTAAAGTGTTTTTTCCAAAATAAAAAAGGAGGAGCTAGGATGGAAAAAATGGTATACTTCTTTGGAGATGGTAAGGCAGAGGGTAATATTTCTATGAAAAAAACTTTAGGTGGTAAAGGCGCCGGGTTAGCAGAAATGACAAGTATAGGTGTTCCCGTTCCTCCGGGTTTTACTATTACTTCTCAATGTTGTTTATATTATGAAGAACATAAAAAGTATCCGGAAGGTCTCGAAGAAAAGATTAATGAAAATTTAGAGAAATTAGAAAGCGTGATGGGGCAGAAATTTGGAGCGACCGATTCGCCTTTATTGGTTTCTGTTCGTTCCGGAGCAGCCATTTCAATGCCGGGTATGATGGATTCAATTTTAAATCTCGGATTAAATGAAGAAATAGTAAAGGATCTTGTTAATAATGCGGATCCTCGTTTTGTATATGATAGTTATCGTAGGTTAATTCAGATGTATGGTGATGTGGTAATGGGTGTTGAACACGAAGACTTTGAAGGAATAATCCAGAAGACCAAGAATGAAAAGGGTGTAAAGGAAGATGCCGGACTTACTGCAGAAGATTGGAAAGAAATTTCGAATAAATTTAAAGCACTTATTAAGCAAAAAACCGGAAAGGATTTTCCACAAGCTTCTAAAGATCAATTGATGGGCGCCGTTAACGCGGTTTTCTCGTCCTGGGATAATAAAAGAGCAAAAGAATACAGAAGGATAAATAATATTCCCGGAGATCTTGGTACCGCTGTAAATGTACAGGCGATGGTTTTTGGTAATAGGGGAGAAGGTAGTGGTACCGGTGTTGCTTTTACAAGGAATCCTGCGACTGGAGAAAATTTATTCTACGGAGAATATTTGCTTGATGCGCAGGGCGAAGATGTTGTTGCAGGTATCAGAACCCCAGGTCCGGTTACTCACAAGCAGAAAGAAGAATCCGGATCTGCAGGGGATGCTTTAGAAGATGTTATGCCTGAAATGTACAGCCAGCTTGAAGATGTAAGAAAAAAACTTGAAGGACATTTCAAAGATATGCAGGATCTTGAATTTACGGTAGAGAAAGACAAACTATGGATTCTTCAAACGAGAACCGGAAAAAGAACCGCGATGGCTGCTGTAAAAATAGCTGTGGATATGGTTGGTGAAGGTCTTATCGATAATAAAGAAGCAGTTATGAGAGTCAGCCCGGATCAAATTGACCAGTTGTTGCATCCTATGATAGATCCTAGGGCAAAGCTTGAAGTTATTGCAAAGGGACTTCCTGCTTCTCCCGGTGCTGCTTCGGGTGAGGTCGTATTTACGGCGGAAGATGCCGTAGAAAAAGTTAATACCGGTAAAAAGGTTCTCCTTGTTCGTCATGTCACTTCCCCGGAAGATATTGCGGGAATGCACGCGGCAGAAGGGATTTTGACTTCAAGAGGTGGGATGACTTCCCACGCGGCTGTTGTAGCAAGAGGTATGGGAACTCCCTGTATTGTTGGTGCCGAGGACATAGTAATAGATTATGCCAGTAAAACTTTTACTGTCGGCAATGTAACCGTTAAGGAAGGAGACGCCATAACAATCGATGGAACTACTGCCAATGTTATTCTTGGTGAAGTTCCAACAATAAAACCTGAAATTTCAGGTAATTTCGAGAAAATATTGAAGTGGGCGGATGCGATCAGAAAACTTGGAGTTAGAGCTAACGCCGATACTCCCGCTGATGCAAAACAAGCCAGAGATTTCGGAGCCGAAGGTATAGGTCTTGCGCGAACAGAACATATGTTTTTCGGAGAGGACAGAATTCCTGCTATGCGAGAAATGATATTGTCTGAGACTCCCGAAGAGAGAAAAAAGGCTCTTGATAAGATACTTCCCATGCAGAGAGGAGACTTTGAAGGTCTCTTTAAGGCAATGGACGGGTATCCTGTGATAATAAGACTTCTTGACCCGCCTTTGCATGAATTCCTGCCAGAAGATCCGAAAGCAGTAGAAGAGCTTGCTAGGAATATGGGTATTTCCAAAGAAAAAGTAGAAGAGAAAATATTGAGTCTCGAAGAGACTAATCCTATGTTGGGTCTTCGTGGGTGCAGGCTCGGCATTCTTATTCCTGAAATAACGGAAATGCAGGCAAGAGCAATTATTGAGGCGGCTGTTAACGTAGTAAATGAAAATGTTAATGTTATTCCGAAAATTATGATTCCTCTTGCGGGAAGAAAAGAAGAAGTTACCTCGCAGAGAGAAATTATTGAAAGAGTGGCAAAAAAAGTTTTCGAAGAAAAAGGAAAGACTGTTGATTATCAAATAGGCACAATGATTGAACTTCCAAGAGCTGCTCTGACTGCTGATAAGATAGCAGAAGTAGCTGATTTCTTTTCTTATGGAACGAATGACCTAACTCAGACAACTTTTGGTTTCTCGAGGGATGATGTTGGCAAATATACTCCCAGCTATATCGAAAAAGGTATTTTACCTGCTGATCCTTTCCAGACCCTTGATCAGGAAGGTGTTGGGCAGTTGGTTGAAATGGGCCTCAAGAAAGGCAAAAAGACGAATGCCGATTTAGAAGTAGGTATTTGCGGTGAACATGGTGGAGACCCTGCATCTATTGAATTTTGCCACAGAATTGGTCTCGATTATGTTAGCTGTTCTCCTTTTAGAGTCCCGGTTGCGAGACTCGCAGCAGCTCAGGCAGTTTTAAAGGAGAAAAACAACTAAAAAGATAATAAAAATTTCTATTTTTTCGTACACCTCTACAAGCAAGGGCCGAGTGCCCTTGCTTGTTTTTTTATTTAGCCACTAAGTCACGAAGTCACGAAGTGAAAATTTGCTTATAAAATATTATAAAGAAAATGGGATGTGTGGTGGGAGCTTCGTGTCTTCGTGGCTATTAAATAAAGGGTTGAAAAATTTACAATAATAAGTAGATTTAGTTTATGAAGATTTCTAAAATCAAAAGTCCGAAGATATTATATTTGTCGCGCGGACGCGGTTTTAGTCATGGTATGTACGATTTACTTATTCTTAAGGAATTGAAAAAGATAAATAAAGATGTGTCAGTGCTTGTTGCTACTTATGACAAAGGATATACATATTTTCTTGGAAATGGATTTAAGCCTTTTGATATTGGATTGAAACAGGACGAAGAATTAAGTTTAAAAGCGGGTTTTAGAATATGGTCCCTTATTCGTAAATTTAAGCCCAATTTAATAGTCACTGATGAAGTTTTTATTGCCTTGCATATAACAAAGGGACTTAAAATTCCTTCTATATTAATAACACACTGGTTTTTTGAAACATTTAGTGGAGAACATCCGATCATTCCCGCGGTTAAGAAGGCGGATCATGTTATTTTTGTAGACACGCCCGAATTCCATACCATTCCCCCGGATTACAATATCCCCCTTACTTTTGTAGGTCCTGTAATAAGAGAATTCGAATATAATTTAAAGGATAGAAAAAGAGCAAGGAATGAATTAGGTATTAATATGAAAGATAAGGTCATTCTTGTAACACCCGGAGGAAGGCATAAAGAAAGAAGCAACTTGCTGGAAGTAAGTATAGAAGTTTTTAAGGAGTTAAATAGAAAAGATATAAAATTGATACTATTGACAGGGGAACTTTATAAAGACTATTTGAAAAGATTTGCAGATGATGACAGGATAATTGTTAAGGATTTTGACTGGAAAATCGACAGATTAATGGTAGCAAGTGATTTAACTATTTGTAAGGGTACTTTTATGACAACATGGGAACTTGCATGTTTGGGCATTCCTTCTATATCCATACCGGATATTAGTAATCCTGTTGACCATATTCATGTAGACAAAATGGCTAAACATAATCTTACACATAGGATCGATCCGCGAAAGTTTAACAAAAACGTTCTGCTTGAAAAGATGAAAGAAATCTTCGATTCAAAGTGTAGAAAAACAGCTATTGCAAAGACTTGTAGAGAAATTATGTACGGAAGAGGACAGAGAGAAGCAGCCGAAGAGATAGATTCTTTTATACGCAGGATATCCAAATGAAAAAACAGAAAATAAAATTTGACATAGTTTTTCTGTCTTACGACGAACCACTCGCGGAGGAACACTGGGATAGACTAAAGAAGCGTTTTCCTTATGCAGAGAGAGTTCACGGGGTAAAAGGTATTTTGAAAGCGCACAAAAAATGCGCAAGTTTGGCAAAAACCGATTATTTTTTTGTTGTCGATGGTGATGCCTATATTCTAGATAGTTTTAGTTTCCATGATGTTCCTTCGCGGCTTTCTAAAGATTTTTTCTATATGTGGTCGAGCAGAAATGCTATAAACGATTTAACTTATAGTAATGGTGGGGTGAAATTATTGCCAAAAAACATTTTTGAAGGTGTCAAAGATTATGGTTTGGACATGTTTGTTACTTTACCACATAAAAATATGGCTAAGGTTGCTTCTTTAAGTAGGTTCAATGCTTCTCCTTTTTATTCGTGGCGCGCTGGTTTCAGAGAATGCGTCCAGCTTGCCAGTGAACATTCAAAAAAAATAAAGAGACAAACACGAATATATCTCCTAAATATATGGTGCAATAAGGGAGCCAGTCGTCCGTTTGGAGAATGGTGTGTTAAAGGTTCTCGTGCTGGGAGAAGATATGGAATGGAAAATATTGGTAATGAAAAAGCAATAAAACTGATGAACGATTTTGATTGGTTGAAGATGCGTTTTTATTACGAATTGAAAGAGGGATATCTTAGAGGGATGGAGAGTGAATTGGATGAAAGTCAAAGACCTTGATGCTATATCGTAAATTAAATTTTTTTTATATTTTTTATAGAAAACACGGAGGTTGATATGAGCAATTTGAGAGTTTTTTCTTCATCTTTTGAAAATGGGGGAACTATACCGGCTAAATTTACCTGTGACGGAGAGAACATATCTCCGGATATTAGTTGGGAAGGAGTCCCCGAGGGAACTGAATCACTCGTTTTGATATGTGATGACCCCGATGCCCCGAGTGGTGATTTTGTTCATTGGGTTGTTTTTAACATTCCGGCGGATATAGATGGTTTCAAAGAAAATGCTGAAATAAATGATATAGCTGATTTGGGTATTACTGATTATGGACGTCCCGGCTACAAAGGACCCTGTCCGCCTTCAGGTTTTCATCATTATCATTTCAAAGTTTACGCGCTGGATGAGATGTTGGATGCGGAAAGCAATATAGACAAATACCGGTTACTTGAGAAAATGGAAGGGCATATATTGGCTAAGGGAGAACTTATAGGATTGTATAAAAGATAAAGGATAGGAGTATATAAGTCATAATTTTATTCCGTTTGTTAAATTCCAAAAGGCCTTTTAGTCTTTATATGAATTCTCTTTCAGTAAAGATATTATAGCCAAAAGAGAGGATAAATGAATTATAATATTGATTATGATAATATCTCGGAGAATTATTCAATATATAGAGACGCCAGTTCTACCGTAGTAAATCATATTTTGGAAGAGATAAAAAATAAAGATATTAAAAAGATATTGGAATTAGGGTGCGGTACGGCTGATTATTTATATGTGTTAATGCAACAGTTAAAGTGTGATTCTTATGGTTTTGATAATTCAGAAAATATGATAAATGAGGCAAATTTAAAAAATCCAGGCTTAAATTTAAATGTTGATAATCTGGATAACGTTTTTAATTATGAGGATGATTTCTTTGATTTAGCATATTCAATCGATGTAATTCATTATGTCAAAGATTTAAATCATTATTTTAAAGAATGTAATCGTGTTTTAAATAAAGATGGGGTATTAGTCACAGTAACAGATTCCGGGGAAGATTTAGAAAATAGAACAATAACAAAATATTTTCTCGAATCATTAGAAATTGAAAGGAAAAGATATCCCGGGGTCTATAAAATAGTAAAAGGCATGCAAAATAACGGTTTTAAGGGAATCAATATAACTCATTCGGAGAAAGAGCATAAAATGAGCGAGGAAATATTCCAAAAATTTAAAAATAAGGCTTTTTCTTCAATACGTCTTATAAGTGATGATAGCTTTAAAGAAGGCATTAAAAAGATAGAAGAAGATATGAAAAACAATGATTGTATTGTTAGGGAGCTATATACCTACATTTGGGGCGTTAAGTAGCTGTACGGATACTTCGGATCAGTTGAATTGTTAAATAGGCAAATAGTTGAATAGTAAAAAAACATTCGTGTTATTTGTGTGATTTGTTGTTTCTGATTTTAGGCTGCGGGTTGTGTTTTTACAAACAAAAAAAATTTAGTGTATTTTGTGTTTTTCGTGGTTAAATAACTTGTTTTTTCTTTGTGTCTTAGTGTTTTTGTAGTAAATTCAGCCTTTTTTCATACTAACCGCGTGATATAGGGATGCGAAAGCGATGTATATCCACATCATAGATATAAATACACCTACAAAAAGGCAGATGTAGCCCGCAAGAACGATGGGTCCGGCAAGTAAAGCCATACCAAAAACTGTCCATGCGTGTCCGTCTGTCATATTCCAGCTTTCTTTTATCGCGTCAGTCGCTTTCATTTTCTTATCCATAACGATATATGGAACGAACATAAGTTTGCATGCAAAGATAATGCCGGGAATAATTAAGAAAAGTGTTCCAAATCCTACTATAAGAGTTGTAAGAAATCCGGCAAGGACAACATTCCAGTAATCCTTAAAAGGTGAAAATAATTCTTTTATTTCAAATTTCTCTCCTCTTGATGCCTTAAGATTAAGATAAGATAATCCAAATTGCATCGGCCTAGCTACTAAAAAAACAAATACTATTGATAAAATTGTGGCAATAGCCGCAAAGAGAATCAAAAATATTGCAAAGTCAGGTTCCTTTTCGAAAAAAGCGGTAAAATACATAGGGATAAAGAAAATACCGGCAAACTGTGATGAAAAGTTAAATATTAGAAATATTACAAATAGTTCAAGAAAATTTTTCCAGAGCTGCCTCCAACCATGACCATAACATTCAAAAGCATCTGGCTTTAAACTATATTTTTCGGATTTCTTTACTGCTATATTTTCTTCCATACTACCTCCTTAATTATTTAGATTTTAATAATTAATATTAATAATGTCAAGGACAAAAAGCCATCCGCGTAAACCGCCATTCGCCTTTCGCATAAACAATAAAAATAGGGGAGAGTTAAGTGCTGTGTATGAGATAGCATTGCATTTTAACAGGATATTTCAGTTTAATTATAATAATTTAAGTTAAAGAATACCAAAAAGTTAAGTTTTGTAAATTAAACTCTATATTTTAGAAAAGTTTATAATTTTAAAGTATTTTGTGTCTATGTTGGAATCCGGTTTTTGTTCTCAGTACGCTATTGATAGGTGAAAATTATTTGTTTCTTTCACTTTTGGTTTTATTAAGCTGCTGCTTGAGGCGGCAAAGTTTATTTTTAGTTTTCCGAGTTTGACTCCGATTCCGCCGATTAGGTATATTTGATCTCTTTTGTAAATTGAATTCGAATTTATATAGGGGTCATTATAGATTCCGAGCCTCAAAGCATATTTTGATTTTATTTTGTATTCGCCGCTAATATGAATTCTAAAAACATTCCTTATTTCATCTACTATTTCGTAATTTTCACCGTCTGCATAGAAATTCATCCCTCTCCAGTTGATGAACTCTACTGCGCTATTGATAGCTAATTCCGTGGTTATATTTATTTTTGTTCCGAGAGAAGCTATTAATGGCAGGATTTCCTTAACGGAATATTCTTTATCGTTCCAGGTTTCTGTGCCTTGAATAAAACCTTTCTTAACGGATAAATCAATTCTAAATGCTTTGTTAAACTGATATTGTATGCCTAAGCTTGGTTCAATACCGAAATATGTCCCTTTTAGCATTTCTATTTTGCTGGAGTCGGGTGAGTTATATTCTTCATACGCATTGCATTTTTTTACAAGAATACCTGGATTAATCCCAATTGCTAAAGTTTCCTTTATTTTGTAGCTTATTATTGGGTTAAAAGCATAGAATCTTAATGCCGAAATTGATCTTACGGAGTCTTCTGTCGGCGGCATCCGTGCTGCTAACCATGAAGAAGTAGAACTAATTTTATATGGAATGCTTAGTGAAAAGCCAAAAGAAATCTTTTCGTTTAAAGGAAAAGCAATTCCTAAAAACTCGAGTAGAAATTCAGATATTTTATAATTTCTAGAGGAATAATCGTGGTTTCCATTAGTATAAACAATGCTAGCCGCAAAAGAAAGAGTTTTTATATCGCCTATTGCTGCGGGATTCCAGCAGGCATATTCTAGATTTTCTGATGTAATTATTGGATCTGAGAAATCATTAATATTATATTCTCCTATGTAAGGACTAATCGTTGGCATTTGTGAAATGATTAAAAAAATTATAATATTAGACATTTGGTACCCCTTTTTTAAAGAAAATTATACCATTTTTCCAATTTTTGTCAACCAGAATTTAGTTATTAGCATAATAGTGAATCAGTAAATTAGTAACAAAAAAATCCTGAAATTTGCGTTGATCTACGACCAATTATTTTGGGGTAGGTGGGGTACTATTTAACAACTCAACTATTTAACGATTTAACTAATCAACTGTTGCAGTTAATTTTCCGTTTTCTCTATAATTGCAGTACTCTTTCCCTTATGAAATTCGATATCGATTAAATCTTTTTTCTTGAGTTCTGACGCGTTTTTGATTATTTTTTTGCCTTTTCTGGTTATCGAGTAGCCCCGACCAAGGGTTCTTTTGTATGAAGTTGCCAGGATAATATTTTCAAATCCTTTAATTTTTTCCTGGTTTTTGTTTATCTTTAATTTAATTTCTTTGGTTAGTTTATCGTAGAGATGGTCTAGTTGTTGTTCTTTTAATTCGAAAATGGATAAGGGGCGTCTTATCGCATAGCTTTTTTCTATTCCTTTTAGTCGGAGTATGTAAGTTTTTATCTTCTGCGAGGTATAATTTATTATTGTGTGTCTAATATTTCCCAATAGATTGTTTATTTCTTTTGTATCGGGTACGGAAATTTCTCCTGCTTCAGTTGGTGTCGCGGCGCGCTTGTCGGCTACAAAATCGGCTATAGAGAAGTCCCTTTCGTGTCCTACGGCGGAAATAACGGGTATTTTGCACTTAAATACAGCTTCTGCTACTCCTTTATCGTTAAAAGCCCATAAATCCTCTATAGAACCGCCTCCTCTTGTTAGTATCAAGGTATCTGTGCCTCTAAACGCTTCAAATTCCTCTATGGCGCTAATTATATCAGCCGGGGCGTTATTTCCCTGTACTATTGTTGGTCGAATTATAACATTAATGCAGGGGAAGCGTTTTCCTAAGATTTTAAGTAAATCTCTAACTGCTGCACCTTCAGCTGATGTAATAATACCGATCGTTTTCGGGAAAGGAGGTATAGGCTTTTTGTTCCTTTCGTCAAAAAATCCTTTTTTTTCTAATTTTTCTTTAATTTCTTGAAATTTGAGGTAAAATTGACCAAGTTCTCCCGGCAAAACTTTTTCTCCTATAATCTGATACTGGCTGGCTCCTTCCCATATGTCGATTCTTCCGTATATCTGAAATGTTCTTCCTTCTTCGAGTTTGAAATCCAGTTTACTTGCTTCTCTCCTGAATATTACCCCTCTTAATACTGCATTTTCGTCTTTCAGGGAAAAGTAAATGTGTCCGGAGTTATGGTATGTGAGGTTGCTGACCTCACCCTGGACCCAAACCCATCCTATACTGGATACTTGTTTTTTTATTGTGGAAGTTATTTCAGATACCGAATAAATAAGCATTTTTATTCTCACACAAAGCCGCAAAGTACACTAAGCCCAACCATACCCCTTTTAAATTTCTTTTTTTTATTTAAACAAAAAATTTCTTCTTGCTTTCGTGTTAAAATCATTTGGAGTGGGGTGGGGGAAACAGTAATTTTTTTTCTTTGTGTTCTCCGTGTCTTTGTGTGAGGTATTCCTTTGGGGTTGTGGGTTGGGTTTTAAACAGCATTATCTTTTCTTTCTGTATTTCTGTGTGATAAATATTTTTCACAGTTTATAAAGGTTCGACAATAACATCGCGGTTGTAATACTACCTACGCCTCCGGGAACCGGTGTTATTGCCATAGCTTTCTTTTCGACAGACTCGAAATGAACATCTCCGACCATTCTTCCGTCTTTTTCATTTGTTCCAACATCTATTACTATTGCTCCTTCTTTAACGAATTCATCTTTTACAAATTCCGCTTGTCCCATTGCAACAATTAAAATATCCGCTTTTTTGGAAATATTTTTTATATCTTTTGTTCTGGAATGGCATACCGTAACTGTGGCGTTCCCAAGAGGACATTTCCTTAGTAATAAATTAGCAAGAGGTTTTCCTACAACATTGCTTCTGCCTATTATTACAGTCTTTTTTCCCATTGGGTCGATCTCATAGTATTTCATTAATTCCAGAACTGCTCCAGGAGTGGAAGGTATTATGGTAGGATTTCCCATTAGTAATTTTCCCAGATTATAAGGATGCATACCTTCAACGTCCAGGTCTTTATCTATTAAGTCTATCAATTCTATGATATTTATATTTTTAGGTAAAGGTTCAAGTATAAGTATTCCGGCAACTTCACCCTTTTTTACCATTTCCCCAAGAGATTTCTTTATATTTTTCTCAGAAGTCTCTTTCGATAGTTCGAGAGGTTTTACAGAAATACCCACTTTGTCTGCTTTTTTAATAATGCTTTTCAGGTAATAAGAACTTCCTGCATCGTTTCCTACTTTTAAAACGCCAAGTTTTCTCTTTGGGGAAATCTTTTCGAGTTTTTCAAGAATTTTATCCGCGACTGCTTTACCGCTAAGAATTTTCTGCAATTTGGATTCTCCTTATAGATTTTGCCTTTCCGGTGTTTTTTGCTATCTCTATTTCAACCGCGTTCATTCTTACATCATTTTTTGCAAGTTTAAATGATTGTTCCTTATCCCCCAGAAATTTTTTTATTATAGGTTTTGCTTGCATTCCGATTATCGAATCAAAAGGTCCTGTCATTCCCACGTCGGTTATATAGGCTGTTCCAGCGGGTGATATAATTTCATCGGCTGTTTGTACATGTGTGTGTGTTCCAATTAGAGCTGAGATTTTTCCGTCTAAAAAATACCTCATTGCGATTTTTTCAGCTGTTGTTTCGGCATGCATATCGATTATTATTATCGATGTAATTTTCAGCAGTTTTTCAACATAATCTTTCATTATCTCAAAAGGATTTTTAGTTTTAGGTTCTTTAGGCATAAAAGTTTGTCCCTGTATATTTACAACAGCAACTTTTTTGTTTTTTATCTCCAAAATTTTAAAACCTTCACCAGGGAAAGATTCATCGTAATTTAAAGGTCGAATTACATATTCGAGCTTGAAGATTTCTTTGAGTTCTTCTTTTCTGTCAAATATGTGATTTCCTGTAGTTATTATATCGCAACCATATTTTTTTAGTTTAGAAGCACTTTTAACGGTTAATCCAAATCCTCCGGCAGCGTTTTCTCCATTTACGATGATTAGGTCGTATTTTGCTTCTTTTTTATATAAGGGAATGAGTTCGGAAAGCAACCTAAGGCCCGGTTTGCCTACAACGTCACCGATAAAGAGTATTTTCAACATCCATTCCTTAACTTTAAGAACCACACAGGATATCTTATATAAATTATTCCGCGTGTTCTACGGCTCTGGTTTCTCTTATAACAGTTACCTTTATTTCTCCTGGGTAGCTTAAATTCTCTTCTATCTTCTTCGCGACTTTTGTTGCGAGTTCTCTGGTTCCGTTATCGGAAACATTCGCGGGCTCAACTATTACCCGTACTTCTCTTCCTGCCTGGATAGAATAAACCTTTTTTACACCATTAAAGGATGAAGCTATTTTTTCTAATTCCTCGACTCTTCTGATATAGGCTTCTAATGTTTCTTTTCTTGCTCCGGGTCTGGCTCCGGAAATTGCGTCTGCTGCTTGAAGAAGTACCGCGAAAGGAGTTTCTGGCTCGACTTCTTCGTGATGTGCCGCGATCGCGTTAACAATTACAGGTGTTTCTCCGAATTTTCTTGCAGCGCTTGCCCCGATATCTGCGTGACTACCAGAGTAATCCTGGCTCATCCCTTTGCCTATATCGTGCAATATACCTGCTCTTTTTGCTGTTTCTATATCGAGACCCAATTCTCCTGCCATTAAACCCATCAGGTAGGAAACTTCTTTTGAATGTTGCAGTACGTTTTGCCCGTAACTTGATCTAAACTTTAATTTTCCTACCATTTCCACCAATTCGTCTTTTATTTTTGATAGACCAAGTTCAAAAATAGTGCTTTCTCCTATTTCAAAGATTCTTTCCTGGAATTCTTGTTTAGTCTTTTCTACAATTTCTTCTATTCTTGCGGGATGTATACGTCCATCTTTGACCAATTTTTCCAATGAGGTTTTACCAATTTCTCGTTTTATGGGATCAAAACAGGATAAAGTAACTGCTTCCGGAGTATCATCGATTATTACTTCTATACCTGTAGCCTTTTCAAAGGCTCTGATATTTCTACCTTCTCTTCCTATGATTCTTCCTTTCATATTTTCGGAAGGTAGTGATACTACGGAAACTGTTGAATCGGAAACATTGTCTATCGCGCATCTTTGAATTGCTTCGGTTATAATTTTTTGAGCAGAACGTTTGGCCTTTTTTCTTGCTTCATTTATAACTTCGTTCTCTATCTGAATGGCCTTATTTTCAGCTTGCTTGCTGACTTCTTCCAATATTTCTTTTTTGGCTTCGTCCCGGGTCATTCTAGATATTGTTTCCAGCCTTTTGTTTGTTATTTCCACCAGGTCGGTGTATTTTTTACGCTTTAGCAATATTTCTTCTTTTTGCTCTTGAACAGCTTTTTCTCGACTCATTAAGTTTTTCTCTTTCTGAGAAAGGAAATTATTGGTTCTTTTTTGTTCTTCGTCTTTTCTTTCTAATTCTTTTTCCCATCTGTCAAGATGTCTTTTTTGAGCTTTAGTTTCTTCAATAAATTCTTTCTTTTGCGCTCTTTTTAATAGCTCTAACTTTTCCCGAGTTTTCTCTTCTATTTCTTTGCTCTTGGATTGAGCATTTCTTATTAACTTCTCAGCTTTTGTTTCAGCCGTTTGTATTTTCTTGTCGGTTTTAAATTTCTGAAGAAAGTAACCTGCACCAAGTAAAACAACTGAAATTACTCCATATAATACGATTATTATCCAACTCATTTGAAACCTCTCTTTTTATTTTTTCGAGAGGCAAAGGGAAAGAAGTATTATTCTAGACAGACATATCTTTTAACTTTTCAATCTCGTTAGCCAGTGCAAAGTATTTATCTGCTATATTTAGAGCTGTTAATATTGCAATGGTGTTTTCTGAAGAGTAAGGTTCTTCTTCCTTTATTGTTTTAGCTAATTCATCGACAAACATTGCAATTTTTAAAGCTTCTTCAGGATTTTTATCAGTAATGAAAGAATATTTATTTCCTAAGATTTTTACTTCTACTTCTTTTCCCACTTATAGCCTCTTTTTTAATTCTTCTTCTATGTTATTTATAAGTTCTATTGCTTTTTTCTTCTTTTCTTTTTCTTTTTCCAGTTCTTTTTTTAGTTGTTCATTTTGCAGTTTTAGATCTTTCAGAGTTTTCATACAATTTTTTACAATATCGGATAGGTAATCAAAATCTAAAATATTCATTCTCTTAGAGTGGCTCCTATACTCTTAAGTTTTGTTGTAATAGCTTTGATGTCGTCCTTTGTTTCATCGTCCGTAAGTGTTTTATTTGGGTTGTAGAATTCAAGTCTAATCGTAAGAGATTTTTTATCTTTTCCGAGTTTTTTCGCGCTATAGACATCAATTAATTTAATACGCGCTCTTTGCCTGGTTAAATTATCTAATAAAGTTTCTATTTCCTCGAATGGTGTTTTTTCATCGACTATTATTGAAATATCTCTTTTCAAAGGCGGAAATATACTAACTTTTTTAAAGCGCTCCTCCTTTTTGTGTTTTAAGAGTTTTTTTAAATTAATTTCAAAACCAAAAACATCATTTTTGCAGATTCCTTGATTTATCATCCCAAATGTTCCGCATAATTCTCCACCTGAGTTTATACTTAACGCTCTTTCTTTGATGAACAATGGATCGGTGCAATCTTTTAAAGAATAATCTTTGATTTTTATATCTCCAAGCAGTGTTTCTATTATACCTTTTATATCGTAAAAATCAACTTCACGTTCCTTTTCGTACCATTTCTTTGATATATTTCCTGCAATAACACCTCCTATGTTTTCCTCTTCTTCTTTACCTTTAGAGAAAATTCTTCCGACTTCAAAAATCTTTACAATTTCTTCACCCCGGTTAAGATTTCTCTTCACGTTTTCAAGAAGACCCGGAATCAAAGTATTTCTTAGTATTCCTTTATCACTCCACATAGGATTCTCAAGATAAATAGCGTCTACGTTCTTTTTAAAAGCCCATTCGGGTTCTATGAAAGGAATATTAATAGCTTCCCAAAAACCCATACGTACTACTATCTTCTTGATTTCTACAAGTTCTTTATTTTCTGTACGTACAGGGACGTAGTTCGTGTATTTAAATCTAAGAGGTATGTTATCGTAACCGGTAAATCTTCCGATTTCCTCGATTAGATCTTCCTCGATTTTTAAATCATTTCTATGAGAAGGGATTAATGCTTCTGCTTTATCTTCGTTTTTATTACTTACCTTGAATCCTAAATTCTCTAATATTTTGATGCTTTTTTCTTTTTCGACTGTCATGCCGAGAAGATTGTTGATTTTGCTGTAGGAAAAGGGGATTGTCTTTGTTAAAGTCGGATTAGGATTTGTGTCTACAATTTTCCCCATTATTTTTCCCTTGGCGTATTCTTTGAAAAGTTGTATTGCACAATAAGCAGCATACCCAACCATATACATATCAACAGTTCTCTCAAAACGGTATGAAGATTCGGTTGAAATTTTCAATCTTCTCGATGCTTCCCTTATTAGTGAAGGTTTAAAGAAAGCCGATTCGAGTACTATTCTTTTTGTATCTTCAGTTATTCCGGATTTTAAACCACCCATTATACCAGCCAGGGCAATTGGACCGTTATCATCCGCAATAATAAGGTCTTTTTTTGACAGTTCCTTTTCCTCTTCTTCCAGAGTTGTTATTTTCTCTCCTTTTGTAGCTCTTCTTACAGTTATGCCTTTTTGCAATTTGTCCAAATCAAACGCGTGAAGTGGTTGTCCGGTTTCTAAAAGGACATAGTTTGTGATATCTACGACATTATTCAGCGGACGGATACCACATTTTTTCAGTCTCTCTGTTATGAAAGAAGGTGAATTGGAAACCTGCATATTATCCAAAGGGCTTGCGGTATATCTGGGACAATCTTCTTCGGATTCTATTTCAACATTTACTGTGTTTTCTGCATTTTCTTCCGGAAATTTATAGTCGATACTTTTCTTTAAGTTTTTTTCGGTTTTAGCGGCTATTTCTCTTGCGATACCAATAACACTTAGTAAGTCTCCTCTGTTCGGAGTTATATCGATTTTATAAATGGTATCTCCGGATACTTTTTCGACTTCTTCTACTTCTATTCCGATTTTAGCTAGAAATTCGGATAGTTTTTCCGGGGGAGTTTTAATATCAACCCATTCTGAAAGCCAATTATAGTTTACTATCATTGAATTGCCTCAAAAACTGAAGTTCGTTTTGAAAAAATAGCCTTATATCGTCAATATCGTATTTGGTCATAGCGATTCTATCAACACCCATCCCAAAAGCAAAACCATTGCATCCTTCGTAGCCAAGAGATTTTAAAATGTTTGGGTGTACCATCCCTGCTCCAACCGTTTCTATCTTACCTCGCTTTTTACAAACTGAGCAGCCTTTTCCTTTACAAAATGGACACTCTATCCACATTTCCGCTGAAGGTTCTGTGAAAGGGAAGTAACTTGGAAAAAATTCGGTTTTGACATCTTTTCCGAAAATATTTTTGGCAAAAGAGTCTAAAGTTCCGAAAAGATCAGCCATCGATATATTTTTATCTACCCAGAGCCCTTCTATTTGCGTGAAAGTGGGGGAGTGGATTGGATCAAAAGTATCAACCCGGTAGCATTTTCCAGGCGAGATTATTCGTAGTGGTGGTGAATTTTTTTCCAATGTCCTAATTTGTACCGGAGAAGTGTGTGTTCGCAGGAGTCTTCCGTCTTTTAGATAAAAGGTATCATGCATATCTCTTGCCGGATGATGTTTCGGAGTGTTAAGGGCAGTAAAATTGTAATATTCGGTTTCTATTTCTGGTCCTGTTACTACCGAAAAACCCATCCGGATAAAGATGTCTTGAATTTCCTGGGAAAGAATCGAAAGAGGATGTAAGCCCCCGGTGTTTGATTTCCTACCTGGTAGGGAAGTATCTATCCAAGGATAAGATTTTCCCTTACCTATGGTTTTTTTCTTTTCTTCAATTGATTCAGCTAATTCATTTTTTAACTTATTAGCAAGCTGTCCTACTTTAGGTCGCTCGGTTACAGATAAATTGCCTATTGAATGCAATATTTTAGTAAGGCTACCCTTTTTTCCCAGATGCTTAATTCTAATCGATTCTAATTCGTCTATGGTCTTAGCTTTTTGAATCTCAAGTTTTGCTTCTTTTTTTAGAGATTCAAGATCCATTCACACTCTCTTTGGCTGTTTTCGCGATTTCAGAAAAAATTTCGGGTTCTCTAACAGCAATATCAGCGAGTATTTTCCTATTTAACTTAATTTTTGCGGTTGATAGCCCATGAATAAACTTACTATAAGAAATGCCGTTTTGCCTGGCAGCCGCGTTTATTCGGATAATCCAGAGTCCTCTGAAATCTCTCTTTCTTCTTCTTCTATCGCGATAAGAATTGACAAGCGCTTTCATTACAGCTTGTTTCGCTATTCTGTAAGAGTTTTTTCTCTTGCCGAAAAAACCTTTAGCTAATTTTAAAGTCCTTTTCCGTCTTTTTCTTCTTTGTACTACACTTTTCTGTCTCGACATTTAAATCCTCCTTAATGCATAAGTCTCTTTACGGTTTTTCTATCTGCTTTTGATACAACACTTTCTTTTGTCTGGCGTCGGCTGTGTTTATTATTGTGTTTTGACTGTAAGTGATTCTTGCCGGCTTTTTTAAAGGATATTTTTCCTTTTTTAGATACTTTAAATCTTTTTTTAACCGCTCCCTTCGTTTTCATCTTGGGCATTATTTCCTCCTTTAGGCATAAGTTGAAATTGAACTCTATGATTTGTCGGTTTTATTCTTCCCTGTAATTTTGACATTTCTTCGGTGTCTTTAATAATTCTATTCGCAAGATTTTCTGCTAGTTCGGGGTGGACTTTTTCTCTTCCTCTCATCCAGATTTGAATTCGTACCGGATTATGTTCTCCGAGAAACCTTTTAATATGTCTTAGTTTTGTTTCATAATCATGTGGTTCTATTTTAGGATAAAATTTCATTTCTTTTAAAGTGTGTTTTTGTCTTTGCCTTTCTTTTCTATGTTTTTTGTTTTGTCTGTAAAGATACTTGCCGTAATCCATAAATTTACAAACAGGTGGATCTTCGTTGGATCCAACGAGAACAAGATCATAACCTTCGGCTTTTGCTTCTGCGATTGCATCCTTTGTATCTTTAACCCCTCTATTATTTCCATCATCATCTATAAGTCGCACGCTATTAGATCTAATCTGGTTGTTTACATATTTTTTTTCGCTTTTTGAAATGACTTACCTCCTCTGTTTTATTTCTTTTTTAATTTTTAATAAAATATCTTCTATCTTGAAACTCCCAATATCCCCTTCTTTGTGATTTCTAACGGAAACTTTTTCGGATTCGGTTTCTTTGCTTCCGATTATAAACATATAGGGAATTTTTTTTGTTTCCGAGTCCCTGATTTTACGGGAAAGTTTTTCGTTTCTGTCATCTAATTTCGCTCGTATGTCGTTATTCTTTAGAGTTTTAAGAACTTTTTCTGAAAAATTAATTTGTTCATCGGTAATAGGTAATAATATAACTTGAGTTGGGGCTAACCAGGTTGGGAAATTACCGTTATAATGTTCGATTAAACCACCTACAAAACGTTCGAATGACCCAAATAATGCTCGATGTACCATGTATACCATGTGTTCTTCACCGTCTTCTCCGATATAGGTCGCGTTAAATCGGTGGGGAAGATTAAAATCGAATTGTATTGTTGGACCCTGCCAGCTTCTTCCAATGGCATCTTTGATTTTTATATCTATTTTCGGACCATAAAATACAGCTTCTCCTTCTTCTCTATGGTATTTTATTTCTCTTTTCTTAAGTGTTGATACTAAAGCCGATTCCGCTTTTTCCCATTCGTTATCACTTCCGGCGTATTTGTCTTTGTTTTTCGGATCCCTTACCGATAAAAATATCTCAAAATCTTTGTAACCGAAAGTTTTTATCATTTCCATGGCAAAGTCAAAAACTTTCCCGATTTCTTCTTCTATCTGTTCTTCGCTGCAAAAAATATGGGCATCATCCTGTGTGAATCCTCTAACTCTAAGCATTCCATGTAAAGTACCTGAACGTTCGTATCGGTATACCGTTCCGAGTTCCGCGTATTTTATCGGTAGATCACGATAACTTCTTGTTTGTTTTTTATAGATTAGAATGTGATAAGGGCAATTCATGGGCTTTACGACATATTCTTCATCGTTGCGACTAAAAGTGTACATGTTTTCGAAGTAAAAATCAAAATGTCCGGACGTTTTCCAAAGGGCCGCTTTTGCTATATGGGGAGTTCTTACTAATTGGTAATCTCTTTTTAAATGTTCTTTTTTCCAAAAACTTTCCATTTCTTCACGAATGATGGTTCCATTGGGGTGCCACAATACCAGACCGGCTCCGATTTCTTCATAAATTCCAAACAAATCTAATTGTTTTCCCAGTTTTCTATGATCTCTTTCTTTTGCTTCTTTATATCGGCGCATATAGTCTTTAAGCATTTTCTTATCAGGATAAGATACACCATAAATTCGTTGAAGGCGTTCTCTTTTTTCGTCTCCTCTCCAGTAGGACCCGGAAACGGATAACAATTTAAAAGATTTGACCTTTCCCGTTGAATATAGGTGAGGACCTCCGCAGAGATCGGCAAAATCACCCTGGGAATAAATAGATACGAAATCATCTTTTATGTTATCTATAAGTTCTAGTTTAAACTTGTTGTCAGAGAAAAGTTTTTTCGCTTCCTTTTTACTTGCTTTTTTATATTCGATTGGAAAATCATCTTTTATTATTTTTTTCATTTCTTCCGATATCTTTTTTAAATCATCTTCTGTAAAAGGCGTTTCCTTTTCCATATCATAATAAAAACCTTCTTCTATAGATGGTCCTATAGCAAGGTTGACATCGTATAATCGTTTTACCGCCTGGGCCATAATATGCGAAGTAGTATGCCAATAGGCTGATAAAGCCATTTTGTTTGTATAAGGAATTAATTGAAATTTACCACTTTCATTTATTGGAGTGTGAAAGTCTACAAAATTTCCATCCTTTTCCGCTCCAGCAAACTTATTGAAAATTAAAGGATAATTATCCTTTAATTTTCCTTTTAAAGCTATACTTTTCTCTACTTCTAATACAGAAAACTCTTTATCTATGTAAAGTTCTATCTTTATTTTCATTTATTATATATATAAACCTAATCTTTTTCTTTTTTATATGGGCGATAGTGGAATCGGACCACTGGCCTCTTGCATGTCACGCAAGCGCTCTAACCCCTGAGCTAATCGCCCCATTATTTTTCGTATAATAATAAGAATCATATGCATTGTCAACCTTTTTTTGATATTTTTAAGGATTGTTTAAGCTGCTAAATTGCAGACTCTTACATAAGACTGTTTAATCTCATCCTTAAATTTACTATTTTTTTGAATATCATGCAATTTTGCTGTAATCGCTTGAATTTTTTAGATGCTATTGACAAAATGTAGTACAAAAGTATTATATACATATATTTATATAATATAAGGAGATGATAGTGTTATTTGAAATTCTTAAATCTAAAATACATATGGCAAGGGTTACTGAAGCGAATTTAGAATATGATGGTTCAATAACCATCGATGAAAAACTTGCTCGCAGGGCCGATATTTCTCCTAATGAGAAAGTTCTCGTTAGTGATATCGAAAATGGTAACCGTTTTGAGACATACGTTATTTACGGTAAAGATGGAGAAATTTGTGTGAACGGTGCCGCGGCTAATCTTGCTGATGTGGGGGATAGGCTTATAATAATGTCTTTCGTGTATATAGATAATAGAAATTTCCCTCCTAAAATAATTAAAGTTAATGAAAACAATAAAATTCTTGAGTAGTGAGCAGCACTGAATTACCGGACTGGATTAAGAGTAAGCTTTCAAGAAAAAAAAAGGCTAATTCTTTAAAAAGTATTCTTAAGTCTAAAAGTCTACATACAGTTTGCGAAGAAGCAAAGTGTCCTAATATAGGTGAATGTTTTTCTAAAAAGACGGCCACATTTCTTATAATGGGTAAAATTTGTACAAGAAACTGCGGTTTTTGTTCTATTGATAAAGGAATTCCCAAACCTCTTGATGTTTCTGAGCCAGTTAGAATTGCCAAACAGGTAAAGGAAATGGGATTAAAATATGTCGTGTTGACTTCTCCGAGTCGTGATGACATTCCGGATGGTGGTGCGGTTTTTTTTGCCGATACTGTAAAGGAAACAAAAAAGTTGAATCCCAATACTAAAGTCGAGGTTTTAATACCTGATTTTAAGGGAAATATTAACGCCTTAAAAAAGGTTATTAGCTCTGGTATTAGCATTCTCAACCACAATGTAGAAACTGTTCCCAGGCTCTATTCAAAAGTAAGACCGGAAGCCGAGTATGAGAGATCTCTCGGAGTTTTGGGTAAAACGGCTATCCTTGATTCTAAGCTTCCCGTAAAGAGTGGTTTTATGGTGGGTTTAGGAGAAAAAAAGTATGAAATATTAGAATTATTAGAAGATTTGAATTCCGTGGGTTGTAATATCGTTACTATTGGACAGTATTTAAGACCTACTTTAAATCAACTTCCGGTTAACAGATATCTTCATCCGGATGAATTTAAGGAAATAGAAGAGTTGGCTTATGAAATTGGATTTGATTGTGTGTCATGTGGTCCTCTTGTTAGAAGTTCGTATATGGCGGAAGAAATATTGTCTTCACTCAGTACGAATCCTGTGGATTATTTAAATGGTCAAATAGTTATCTGGTAGTTAGTAGTTGGTGGTTAGTGGTTGGAGAAAAACAAAAGATACTGTTAATCCTGTTTGATCTGCGTCCAATTATTGGTGTGTGTTGGGCGAGCGAAAAGCGAAATTCGAACTGCTAAAGGCATAATAATACATAATTTATGTTGACTTTTATGCTAAGAGGCTTATAATTATACTATGAGAAAGATGTTTTTACTTTTTATTATATTTCCTATTATAATGTGTGATAAACAAAAAACAACGGAAATGGAAATACAAGAAGAAAGCCTTTCTTCTTTTATTCTGAGGAGTTATGAGGGTAGCCGCTTAATATGGAAATTAATTGCCGAAGATGCCAAAATTTCTGATACAACTATTATCCATCAATTAGAGTTGGAGTTTTATGATGAAAAATCCAACCTTACTTCAAGGTTAAAAGCTGATAGCGGATACGTTATTCACGAGTTAAATGATTTAAAAGTAATGGGTGATATAGTTGTTAAATCAAGTGATTCGATAACTTTATGGGCGGACGAATTAAATTGGTCTGAGGAGAGGCAAAAAATATTTACGGATGGAAAAGTGAAGTATTCAAAGGGTGATGTGGTTTACTTTGGCAGAGGGCTTGAATCCGATGCGAGTTTAAAAAAAATTATTATAAAAGAGAAATTTTCGGGGAAAGGTGAATTCAAATGATTTTCTTTCTTTTGATGGTACCTTATGAAATTTATTCCGGAACTATGGAGATAGTAGATAGAAGTAAGAATATATTTAAAGAAGGAATTGAGATTCGTTCAGAAGGTCTCCGTATAACGGCAAAAGAGGCTGTGCAGACAGATACCTCAATAATATTAAGGAGAGATGTTTTTGTAGAAAGTGAAAGATTTTGTTTATTTGCGGATTATTTAAATTATAAGGTTCCGTATAAGGTTCTTTTCGGCAGCAGAAATATAAAAATCTGTAAGGACGATACTTTAAGAGGCGATTCGCTTATTTTTTATAGGGAAAAAGAAGAAGGAGAAATAGTCGGAAATATTATTTATACTTCTGACTCGGCCGAAATTAAAGGTCAGTCAGCATATTTCTTTGAGGATTCCGTAATTATTGAAGGTAATCCAAAATTCAAATCTAATAAAATTGAAGTTAACTCGGATTTCGTCATTTATACTTTAAAGGATTCTACATACAAATTTTTATCTAATGTAAACTTTGAATCCTCAAAAATTTCCGGAAATTGCGGAAAATTAATACATAATATCAGAAAAGAAGTATCGACTTTGTTTGAATCGCCATTAATTTTAGAAGAGAAAGATTCCATAAAGGGTGAAGAGATTATTGTATACCACGGAGAAGAAACACTGGAAGCTTTAAACGGTAAGGTGATAACTTACTCCCAAAATGGTAGAAATATAGTTTGGGGGGATACCGTTTGGGTCTACTATAATAAAGGAAATTTGGATAGTGTATCTGTTAGAGGAAAATCGAGAGGTACGTTTATAAAAAATGAAGCTAAGAGCGGAAAATCTGGTTAAGAAGTACAATAAAAAAACAGTTGTGGATAAAGTTAAAATCTCGATTAATGAAGGAGAAATTGTAGGTTTATTAGGTCCAAACGGGGCTGGAAAGACCACAACTTTTTATATGATAACGGGTTTTATTCGTCCTGAAGACGGAGACATTTATCTCGATCAAGAAAAAATTACACGAAAACCTATGCATAAAAGAGCTCAATTAGGTATAGGCTATTTACCTCAAGAAGCCTCTATTTTTAGAGGGTTATCCGTAGAAAATAATCTTATGGCTGTGCTCGAAATTCTGATTAAAGATGAAAAACAGCAGAAGAAAAGATTTAATGAATTGGTAAAAGAATTCAAGCTGAAGTCTTTGTTGAAAAGAACGGCGGCAAAGCTTTCGGGGGGAGAAAGGAGAAGGGTGGAAATCGCTAGGGCTCTTACTTCAGATCCGAAGTTTTTATTGCTGGATGAACCTTTTACGGGTATCGATCCTATAACCAGGGAAGAACTGCAGGAAATGGTTTTGGTGCTTAAGGAGAAGAAAATAGGAATATTGATAACGGATCATAATGTGAGAGAAACCCTTCAAATAACAGACAGAGCATATCTTATGTTTGATGGGAAAATAATACTGAAGGGTAAAGCAGAAGATTTGATTGCTAATAAAACAGCAAAAGAACTGTATTTGGGTAAGAAATTTAAATTATAATATTATGGCTGAAAAAAGATTCTCAAATATTCAAAAACTTCAGCAAGGTTTACAGCTTAAACAAAAGATGAGTCCTCTTCAGGTATTGATGATAAGGATTACGCAATGCCCACGCCTTGAACTGAAAAACATAATATATAAAGAAATTGAAGCTAACCCAATGTTGGATTTGGCAGAGGAAGAAGAGCGAAGCGAGACCGATGAAGTTTCTTCTACTGAAGAAGAAGAGAAAGAAGAGGATATCTTAAATAAAGGACTTAAAGATTTCTTTATGGAAGATTTTCCTACTTATTTTGTTCCTTCTGATTTCGAAGAAGATAAAAAAAGACAAATACCTTACACGTTAAAGCTTTCAGAACGCTTGAAAATGGATTTGCACATGGAATTATTCGATGAAAAACTTATTGAAGTCGGAGAATATATGATTGATTCAATAACTGATGATGGGTTTATGGATACTCCTCTTCCTACAATTGCGGAATTCTTTGCTCTTCCGGAAAGTGAGGTAGAAAAGATACTTAAGATTATTCAGGAGTGTGCTCCCACTGGTGTTGCTGCAAGAGACGCGCGAGAATCTATAAGACTGCAGCTCGAAGTAAATGCCGGGAAGTCAGAATTGGAGCTCAAAATTATAGATGATTTCTGGACAGAGTATAAAAACATGGAAATTGGTAAGATTTCTTCTGTGTTAAATCTTAATCCAAAGAAGGTTGAAGAAGCTATAGGTAATATTCAGAAGATAAAGCCTCATCCTACTGTAAAAAACTTTGGGAGAGTTGAATATGTTATTCCGTCTGTTATTGTTCGGAAGGAAGAGGGGGGGCTTAAGATTTCCATCGATGAGCCCGAATTACCTTTCTTTCGTTTGAATGCGAAGTATCTCGGAGTTTTACAGGCTCCTGAAAATTATGATAAGAAAACAATAAATTTTGTTGAAAAATGGATAGAGAGAGCTAAGTTTATTATTCAGTCTTTGGAAATGAGAAAAAAGAATTTTAAAAAAGTAATGGAATATGTAATAGGTGTTCAGAGAGATTTTATAGAAAAAGGAGTAATGTTCATGAATCCTCTAACTCTTAAGAAAATCGCGGAAGCAACTAAACTGTCAGAATCTACAATTTCCAGATACTTAAAAGATACTTACGTTCAAAGCCCCGTGGGTGTTTTCCATATTAAACACCTTTTAAGCGGAGGGATTCAGGGAAAAGAAGATAATATTTCTACAAATACCATAAGAGAAAAGATTAAGAGGATGATTGAATCAGAGGGAGAAAACAAATTGTCAGATATTGAAATAAAGAAGAAATTAGAAAAAGAAGGTATTGATATTACGCGTAGAACTGTAGCTAAATATAGAAATCAATTAGGGATTTCACCGAAATTCAAAAGGAAACGGATCAAGTAAGTGTGAATAAAAAAAATCAATGTGTTTTAGAAACGCTTGAAAAAGGTAATTCTGTCTATTTGAACATAAAAGTTCTCAAGAAAAAATGCGGTAAAGATATTAAACCTTTATTAGCGGAACTTGAAAAAGAAGGAAAGATAGTTTCTAAAGGTCAAAAATTTGCCCTGTCAAGTAAAGCGGGATATGTAAGAGGGATTTTTGATGGGAAAAAGGGAGGGTACGGCTTTTTAATGCCTTCTTCTGATATGGAGGATCTTTTTGTTCCTCCGAATGAAACTTTTACAGCTTTAAATGGTGATATGGTATTAGGTAAAATTACAACAAAATCCAAAAATAGATTAAAAGCCAAAATTGTGCAAATTATCGAACGTTCCAGGAAATATTTTATTGGAAAGGTTGTAATATTGGAAGGCAGGTTAATGTTTATGCCTCAGGATAAGAACATCCCGCATAATTTCGAACTTGAAGATTCACATAAAACGAGAGAAGGAGATTTTATACTTGCCGAATTTGTTAAATGGACTACGCCGGTTCTGCCTCCTCTTGTAAAATTCTCCGGAAAAATAAGTGAAAGCAATCTTTATAATGTTTTAATTGAGCAGGAATACAATCTAACCCATAAGTTTTCTACAGGTGCAATAGAAGAAGCCAAAAATTTTTCTGGTTTTAACACCAAAGATAGAGAAGATTTTACTTCTTTAAGGACTTTCACCATCGATCCTTCCGACGCAAAGGATCTCGATGATGCGATTTCTGTAAAAAAAGATAAAAGTGGTTACCATCTTTGGGTTCATATTGCGGATGTATCCGGAGCAGTAGAGAAAAATTCATCTATTGATTCAGAAGCGAGAAAGCGTGGTTGTACAACTTATCTTCCGAATGAAACCTATTTCATGTTGCCGGAAGATATAACCAAATTGTTAAGTCTCGGAGAAGGAAAACAATCACCGGCAGTTACAGTCTATATTTATTTCGATAAAAAAGGAAAGGCAATAAAGAAGAAATTCTATAAATCCAGGATAGAATCAGATAAAAGATTTTCTTATACGGAGGTTCAGGAAATCCTGGATGGTAAGAAGAAATCGGATTTGATTTCTGATATTGAAGTTGCTTCAGAGCTTGCAAAAATTCTTTCTGAGAAGAGAAGGAACGAAGGTTATCTCGATTTTTTCAGGGAAGAGGTAAAAATCGAGTTCAATGATTCGGATCCGACTGCTATTTATCCTATTGAAGAACTTTGGACCCATAGGATTATTGAACAATTTATGTTAGCCGCGAATGAATCAGTGGCTGAAAAATTAGAAAACCAAAAAACCCCCGGAATTTACAGAATACATGAAGAACCGGAAAGAAATGAATTAGAACAGTTTAAAAGACTTGTGGAAAACCTCGGATTTAATTTACCGTCAACGAAAAGAAAAGATTTATCTGTTTTTCTCGATGAAATAAAAAATTCTCCGTACCGGAGAATTTTGAATTACGAATTACTAAGATGTATGAAGAAGGCAAGATATATAGCAAAACCTGAACCGCATTATGGTCTCGGATCCAGGCTTTATACGCATTTTACATCTCCCATAAGGAGATATCCCGATTTAATTGTTCATAGATTACTTTTTGGGCAAGCATATACCCAGGAAGAATTAAAGTCGATAGCTGACCACTCGACCGAGCAGGAGTGGAAATCGAATTCTGCTGAAAAGGATATAACTAAATTTTTTATAATGCGTTATTTAGAAGAAAATACAGATCAAGAGTTTAGAGGAATGATAACAAATGTTGCTTCTGATGGAATATGGGTAGAGCTCGATGATTTTCTTATTAGTGGGTTTATTCCATTGAAAATTCTGCCAGGTGATAGCTATAGAATAAAAGAACGTTCTCTTGACGGTAAAAGACATAAATTTCGAATAGGGGATATTATACTTTGTAAGATTTATACTGTTTCGCCTGGAATAGGTGAATTAATTCTCGAATATTCCGGCAAGATAGAAAAGAGACATTAGTTTTTAGGTTTTCGGTTTTAGGAAAAAAGAAAAAGTTTGCATTATTTATTGTTTTTTGCTGTTTGGGTGGTGGGAGGGTTCTTACTACTGGCTACTGACTTCTGACTTCTATGTTTTATACAGTTTGTGTTCTTTTATATAATTAAGTACTTCTTCAGGTAAGAGATGTGCGACGGGTTTACCATTTTTGATTTTATTTCTTATATCGGTTGAGGAAATCTCTATAATTTTTGTATTCAACATTTTTAATTCTTTCGGATATTCTTTGTTTTGTTTGTTTTTAATATTTCTTCTGAAAACGTAAACTTCGACTATTTGTAATATTTTTTCCCATTTATGCCATTTTTTGAAATCAATTGCTTGATCTTCACCTATAAGTAAACACAGTTTTTTTTCCTTTTTAAGCAGTTCTTTTAAAGTATAATATGTGTAGGACGTTTGTTTTCTCTTTGATTCTATACTTAATACTTCGAAAAACTGTATTTCTGAGGTTGCTAATTTCAGCATGTTGTATCTATCTATGAATGGGGTAGATGTAAGGTCGCTCTTAAAAGGAGATTTCCATGCGGGAATAAAAAATATTTTTTCAAGATCCAGTAAATTAAGGGCGTCATTAGCGAGTATCAGATGCCCTGTATGAACAGGGTTGAAATTTCCTCCGAAAACCCCTTTCACTTTATTTCTTCCAGTTTCTCCTGTGCTTTTTCTTTGAATTTTCCCTCAACTTTCTGGTAATAGTATACTGCCAGAGAATCATGCTTATTTGAAAGCGCTATGTCTCCAAGCAGGTAATTTGCTTTATCTTTCCATTTCTCGCTTTTTTCAGATACTCTGGTCAGATAAATAACTGCTGATTCCTTAATACCCATTTTAATATAAGTTTCTCCAATTTCAAGCATTTTTTGATTTATTCTTTCTTCCGCACTTTTTTTACTTTCTTTGGCTTCTTCCAGGTGTTTCGAGTATGGATATTTTGTTATGAATTCTTCATACGCTTTCAAAGCTTCTTTCGTGAGAGTCTGGTCTCTTTGTGGTATAGGAGCCATTTTTTCTAAACATTGTGCTTTTCGGAGGAACCCTTTTTCACTGAATTCAGAGTTGGAAAAGTTGTTGAGTAAGAATTGAAATTCACTTAAAGCCTCTGGGTAAGCTCCTGTTTGATAATATGATTCGGCAAAATAAAATTGTGCGTCATCTATCCAATGGCTGCCGGGATATCTGTTAAAAAAGTGTTTTAGGTGATTAATTGTTTTGTTATAATCTTTTTCTTCAAAATATCTAACAGCCTGTTTGAATTCCTCATCCGCAGATGTCATTTCGGGTCTTGTATTATTTGAGCAGTAAACAAATGCGAGAAACATTATTATATAGTATGATTTTTTACTCAAGGGTTATCCTCCATGTTCTTGATAATTTCAAGCGCTTCTTCCGCTTCTCTTCTGATTTTAGGTTTTGCGAATTTATTTAGTTCCAGAACTTTATTATAATGTTTAGTTGCCTGTTCGTATTGTTCTTGACTTAGTTTAATGTCACCAAGTAAGAAGTACGCGTCGTCTATTAATACTTTAGGCATACCAAGAGTTATTAACTCATTAAGGTATAATTCCGCGGAATCGTAGTTGCCTTCTTTTATTCTCTTTTCGGCCAGCTTAAAGGATGTTTTACCCAACCAGTATCTTAACCTCCAGCTCGAAAGTTCTTTTGTAGCTTCTTTTAGGACGTCATAAGCCGAGACTAAATCGTTTGTATTTATATAGCACTGTGCTAATTTTAATCTTAAATCATTATCAGAAGATTTGTATTTCATCCCCTCTACGTAATAATCTATACTTTTTTCGTAATCTCTTGAATCAAAAAACCAATTCCCCATCAATATGTTTTTTTCTCCCATTTCAAAATCGGGTTCGAATTCTAATATTTTCGAATAAATTGTTACCGCGGTAAATTCTTTTCCTTTTTCAGCCGCCTGGTTTCCGGCTTCCAGAAGTTTTTTTAATGCTTTGGTTTTCCATCTTGGATCAAGTTCTATAAGCTTATCGAAAGATTTTAATGCCCTTCTGGGATCGTTAAGATTCAAGTATATTTCTCCTTGTAGGTATATTTCTTTAGGTGTTTCGGAATTTTCAAGGAGTATTAATGCCCGGGTTGGTCGGAGAGAATGATAGTATTCAAAAGCTTTAACGTAATTGCTTTCTTTTCGGCAACCGGCAAAAATAATCAATAGTAATGTAAAGAATGAGTAAAATTTATATTTTTTTAACAACTTCAACAATTAATTTTGAAAGTTTTGGGGCCGCTTTATTGGCTGCTTCTAAAACTATTTCATGACTTACTTCTTCCATTGCATTGGGTAGGCAAATATCTGTTATTATTGAAAGTCCGAGAACTTTTTTACCCATCCACCTTGCTGTTATTACTTCTGGTACCGTTGACATACCTACTGCATCTGCTCCTAAAATATTTATCATTCTATATTCTGCTGCAGTTTCAAAAGTTGGACCCTGAAGTCCGAAGTAAACACCTTTTCTTATTTTCAATCCGGTTTCGAGTGCTATATCTTCGGTTTTCTCTACCAAGTCTTTATCGTAAGTATTGTACATATCTACGAACCTCGGACCCAGACGTTCATCGTTTGGTCCTCTAAGAGGATGTTCAGGGAAAAAATTAATGTGATCTGTTATAATCATTATATCCCCTCTTCTGAAAAAAGGATTCACGCCGCCAGCTGCGTTGGATACTATTAGAGTTTTTATTCCTAAATGGCAAAGCAGTTTGATTCCGAAGGTGACTTTATCCATGTTGTATCCCTCGTAATAATGAAATCTGCCGTTCATAACACAAACTTTTTTATCTTGTATTTCACCGAGTACCAAATCTCCTGAATGTCCCTTAACCGTAGATACGGGAAAATTCGGAATATCTTTGTATAATATTTTTGTGGGATTTTTTATTGCTCCTGAAACGTCGCCGAGTCCCGATCCTAATATAATTCCAAAATCAAACTTATCAAAATTAACTTTGTCCATAATATATTCTTTGCTTTCCGATAAAATAGTAAAAATATCTTTTCCCTTATTTGTTTCTTTCATTAAAGTTCCTTTTATGTTAAGTTTTATTCTTTAAACAATTCCTGAACTTTCTTTTTTGTTTTTTCTAACTCTTCCGTATTTTGATTTCTCGAAGGAGAATAATTTGTTTGTTTTTCTTTGACATTTATCATTTCTACTTCTTCGAGCATTTTTAATTGAGAAGAGAGAAAACTGCGTAGTTGTATGACAAATCCATTTTTTTGATTCCTTAGAGCGCTAATCTGGCTTTGGAGATCTTTCACTTTGGCCGCGGCATTTTCGATTATTTCACTAGCTTGTAATTTTGCTTTTTGCAGGATCATTTCAGCTTCTTTACGTGCGTTTCTTCGGATTTCATCTGTAGTTTTTTGTGTAGAAGTAAGAGTGTTTTGGAGAGTGGTTTCCATTCTTTTATAATCTTCAATTTTAGAGTCCAGTTCCTTTAACCGTTCAGACATACTTTTATTATCTCGTATGATATTTTCTATCTCTTTTGCTAACATTTCGAGGAATATATCTACTTCGTTTTTATCGTAACCTTTAAAAGTCTTTCTGAATTCTTGTTTTCTAATATCTAAAGGGGTTATTTTCATAATTCCTCCTCTTTATTTTTTGGTGGAGGCGGCGGGAATCGAACCCGCGTCCGAAATATCTGTTTGTAAGCCTCTACACACTTAGTGATTGTTTGTGTGTCGCTATTTTTTACCCAATCACAGGATTCAGAATAGCCATACCGGTTCTTTTTCGATTGCAAAACACCGGCAAATTTGCAACCTATCTCCTTTTTATGACGCCCACATTCGGAGTAAGGAGAAAACATCCAAAAAGGACGAGCAGCTTAATTAAGCTGCTATGGCGTAATTATAGTTGCCATTTAAAATAAAATGCCACAGTTTAACGAGTTATGACGGCTCGGAGTGCAGCTTACAATCCAGTCATACTCCGTCGAGAGCCAATTCGCCCCCATTTATATATATTTTAACCATTATAGATGAGAAGTCAAGTCCCTCTATTGAATTAATATAAAAATAAAATTATTTATATATTTAATATAAAAATATAAAAATTTCATTTTTGAAAAAACTGCTCTAATTATTTACAGCCTTGACTTTTGAGTTGGAAGTATTTATAATAATAAGGTGAGAGTAGGAAGGATATTATTATTAGATGGTGTAATAACCGATAGCCAGTTAAAAGAAGCGCTTAAAAGGCAAAGAGAAGTAGGGGGGCGTTTAGGTGCAAACCTTATTGAGTTAGGTTATGTTAATGAGGAGCAATTAATTAAGGCGCTCGAAAAAAACATGAATGTGAAAGGGGTAATTTTATCTGAGTGTCCCTTAGATGATGAAGTTTTAAATCTGATTTCTCCGGAAACAGCGAGAGCTTACGAGTGTATTCCGGTAGAAAAAAAGGGTAAAACCCTATATTTGGCAATGACAAATCCAAATGATGTGCAGGCACAGGAAGATATTCGTTTCAGGACAGGGTATGATATTACGCCATTGGTTGCAGCCGAATTATCTATAAATAAGATTTTAAAAGAACACTATGAAACCAAAGCTCTTGAGGATGAGGTGGCTGAAGAGATAGGGCTGGCGGAGGATTCTGTTGAATTAATGGATAGGGAGGAGGAAGATGAAGGGGCCTCGAATCTTGCCGCGCAAATAGATTCCGGTCCGGTGGTACAATATGTTAATTATTTATTAAAAAAAGTTGTTGTTGAAGGCGCCAGCGATCTTCACATAGAACCTTTCGAGAAAGATGTTCAAGTTAGGATGAGGGTAGACGGTGTGCTTCACATTTTTCAGCCTCCGCCATGGAGACTCCATAAAGCTGTGGTATCAAGACTTAAAGTTATGTCTAATCTTAAAATACAGGAAAAAAGAAGACCGCAGGACGGAAGATTCCAGGCGCAACTTATGGGCAGAAAAATAGATTTCAGAATAGCTACCGTACCTACCGTTTTTGGCGAAAAAGTCGGGATAAGAGTTCTTGATAAAGAAAGCATAGAGTTTGACCTGACAAAATTGGGTTTTGAAGAGAAGGCTTTGAAGGATACTTTTTCTGCCATAAAAAAGCCTCATGGAATTATATTGCTGACCGGGCCTACAGGTTCGGGTAAAACCACGACTTTATATTCAATATTAAAAGAAATTAACAATATAGATATAAACGTTTCTACGGCTGAAGATCCGGTTGAATATACTCTTTTTGGGGTTAATCAATTACAGGTTAGAGAAGAAATAGGGCTGACTTTTGTGGAAGCTCTTAAGTCTTTCCTGCGTCAGGATCCTGATGTTATTATGGTCGGAGAAATCAGAGATAAGCCGACAACGGATATTGCTATTCGTTCTTCGCTTACCGGTCACCTTGTACTTTCTACAGTACATACAAATTCAGCGTCGGCGACAGTTACTCGTCTTCTTAATATGGGAGTGGCTCCGTTTCTTTTGGCTTCGACTCTCGAACTTATTATTTCTCAGCGTTTGGTTAGGACTATATGTACGAAATGCAAAACTCCCCTTGAGGTGTCCGACGAAGATCTTTTAAAATTGGGTTTTGATCCAGCTAAAATGAATGGTAATAAGATTTACCATGGAGCGGGCTGTGAACGTTGTAAGAAAACAGGCTATAAGGGAAGATTAGGTTTATTCGAGGTTATGCAGGTTGGTTCACATATTAGAAAAATGATTATGGATGGCTCAACATCGGATGATATAGAAGCGCAAGCCAGAAAAGAGGGTATGAGTTCACTTCGAGATGAAGGAATTAAAAAAATTCTTGCGGGGCTTACCACTCTTGATGAAGTAGCTCGCGAAACGCAGGTGAGATAGTAATGGAAAAACTCGGTGAAATTCTTGTTCAAGCGGGTAAAATTACTCCCGAACAATTAAATGTAGCGCTTAGAAAGCAAAAACAAGTAGCTAAACGACTTGGTGCCGTTTTGATAGAAGAAGGGTATATTACGGATAATGAACTTGCAAAGACACTATCTCTTCAATACAAGGTTTCCTCTATCGATATAAAAACTGAAGATGCAGATGGTTCATTAGTATCGTTGATTCCGCCAGATATGGCTCAGAGATATGAAATTTTTCCCATTAGACGAAAAGGGAAAAAACTAATTTTGGGAGTGGTAAATCCCGGTGATTTAGAAGCAATAGATGCTGTTGAATTTAAAACCGGTTTAAAGGTGGAAACGGTGGTTGTGACTTTCCATAAGATGACAAAGCTTTTAGACCAATTTTATCCTGTTACTAAAGCAATCGACAGAGTAGAGAAAAAGGATGAAGAGATGGTCGATGAAGAGTTTATATTCGCTGAAGGCAGCCTTGAGAATATTTTTATCGGGAAATCCGAGCTTGAAGGGGATGAGGAAGATTGGAGGGCTGAGGCCGAGGAAAAACCTGTAATTAAACTTGTTAATTATTTGATTACGTCGGCTGTGCAAAAAGAAGCTTCCGATATTCATATTGAACCTTATGAAAAGACTCTTCGTATTAGGTTTAGGATTGATGGAATCTTGCAGCAGGTGGCGGAACCTCCATACCGATTAAGGCATGCTATTGCTACCAGGATAAAAATAATGACCGCTTCGATGGATGCGTCAGAGAGGAGGCTTAATCAAGACGGAAGGATAAAAATAAGAGTTGATGGTAAACCTATAGATCTTCGTGTTAGTATAATACCTACAGTTTTTGGCGAAAAAGTAGTTATGAGAATATTGGATCCGTCTTCACTTATGTTAAATATGGAAGACCTGGGGTTTGAACCGGATACACTGGTGAAATTTCAAAAATCTATTTCTCAGCCTTATGGTCTCATTCTGGTTACGGGACCTACCGGGAGCGGAAAATCTACCTCGCTTTACTCTGCTCTTTCCTCGTTGAATAAACCGGAAGTCAACATTATGACGGTAGAAAATCCTGTTGAGTATAATCTTAGAGGAATAAATCAGGTTCAGGTCAATCAAGAAATAGGTTTCGATTTTTCGGACGCGCTGCGCGCTTTCTTAAGACAGTCACCCAATATAATATTAGTCGGAGAAATAAGGGAAATAGATACGGCGTCTATTGCCATTAGGGCGGCTTTGACGGGTCATTTAGTCCTATCTACTCTTCATACAAATGATGCTCCCAGTGCAGTGAACCGTTTGGTTGATATAGGTATAGAACCCTTTTTAATTGCGAGTTCATTGAATTTAATTCAGGCACAGAGACTCTTAAGAAAAGTTTGTAAGAATTGTAGAAAAAAAATAGAGCCTGATGAAGTTGATAAGGTAAGCATTTTGAAGAAATTAGGCTTAACCACAGATGATATATTAAGTCAGGATATTTATGAGGCGGGACCGGGATGTCCGGAGTGTAATTCTTCCGGATATAAAGGTAGAATTGCGGTGACGGAAGTAATGCCTATTACTATGAATTTAAGACAGATGATTCTTGATAGGATTTCTACCGATGATTTAAGGAAAGCAGCTCAGAAGGAAGGTATGCGTACTCTTAGAGATGATGGTGTAGTAAAGTTAAAAAAGGGACTTACAACGCCCGATGAGATTCTAAGAGTAACTGTTGAATCATAAATTTTAGAGAGGAGTTATTATGGATTATGATATGAAAACCTTACTGGAAGAAATGGTGAGTAGAGGGGCGACTGACCTTCATCTTACGACTGCTTCACCTCCAATGTATAGGAAAGATGGGCAATTGGAAAAATCTAATTATGCTCCGCTTTCTCCGAATGATCTTGAAAAATTAGTTTATTCAGTGTTGAACGATGAACAAAAGAAAAAATTCGAAATGAAAAAAGAACTCGATTTAAGTTTTGGAGTACCTGGCCTTTCCAGATTCAGAGCTAATGTTTTTTATCAAAGAGGACAGGTCGCTTGTGCGGTAAGAACTATTCCGTTTAAAATCAGGACGTTCAAGCAGTTGGGCTTGCCTTCGGTGATATCTGACATGGCGAACAAACAAAAAGGATTGATATTGGTCACCGGACCAACAGGTTGCGGTAAGTCTACTACTCTCGCGGCTGTAGTTGATAAGATAGATAGGGAAAGGAAAGTTCATATCGTTACAATCGAAGATCCAATAGAATATCTTTTTAGGCACCAGAGAGCAATTGTTAATCAGAGACAGGTTGGTTCTGATACGGATGGTTTTGCGATTGCTCTGAAGTATATATTAAGGCAGGATCCGGATGTGGTTATGATAGGGGAGATGAGAGACAGAGAAACAATGGAAGCAGCGTTAAATGTTGCGGAAACAGGACATCTTACCATTGCTACACTGCACACAAATTCAGCAGTAGAATCCATTTCAAGAATAGTAGATACTTTTCCTCCCGAAAGACATAACCAGGTCAGGGCTCAAATAGCTTTTGTTTTAATCGGTGTTGTTACTCAAAGTTTAATACCTAAAAGAACCGGCGGCAGAGCTTTATCTGTTGAAGTTCTTTACGCGACTCCGGCGGTTAAAGCTTTAATAAGAGATAATAAAACGCATCAGTTGTATTCGAGTATGCAAGCCGGACAGAAATACGGGATGCTTACCATGAATCAATCGCTTTACAAGTTATATATGGGAAGAGAAATAAGTTTACAAGACGCGATATCTTATTCCAGAGAACCTTCAGAGCTTGAAGAAATGATAGCAAAAAAACAAACAATTGTACGTTAAGGGGGTAAAATATGCCTGATTACCTATGGAAAGGAAGAACTCCGAGCGGATCCATAGAGAACGGAGAAATTGTGGCGGCCAGTCCGGAGGAAGTCCAGCGTATATTACGAGAAAGGAAGATTGTACCGACATCGATACGGGCTAAACCAAGAGAGATAACACTTCCCTTTTTAAAAGGAAGAGTATCCGGTAAGGCTATTTCCGTTTTTACAAGACAGTTTTCGGTTATGATTAATGCCGGGTTGCCTTTAATAAAATGCCTCGATATTCAGGTTGCACAGGTCGATTCAGAAAGATTTAAAAATATACTAAAGGATTTAATCACTGCGGTTGAAGGAGGTTCCACTTTAGCCGATGCTCTAAGAGAACACAGGGATATTTTCGGAGATTTGTATGTAAATATGGTAGAAGCCGGAGAAAAGGGAGGATCTCTTGCTACTATTCTTGCCAGACTTGCCGACTATCTCGAAAAGGCGGATTCGATAAAAAGAAAAGTTAAAGGAGCAATGGTTTATCCGGCTGCCATTATGATAGTCGCAGTTATTGCAGTTGCTGTTTTGTTAATGTTTGTTATTCCCGTTTTCGCGCAGATGTTCGGAGATCTTGGAGGAACATTACCATTGCCGACGAGGATTGTTATGGCTTTGAGTGAGTTTATGGTAAGGTGGTGGTGGGTGATTTTTGTTTCGATTATATTTTTAGTCCTTGCTGTGAGGTATTATTATAAAACTGAGGTAGGAAATCTTCAAATAGATTCGTTTTTAATAAAATTACCTATATTTGGTACTTTATTAAAGAAACAGGCGGTTGCCAGATTCTCAAGAACTCTTTCTACACTCCTTTCTTCGGGTGTTAATATTCTCGATGCCCTCGAGATTACGTCGGGCACAACCGGAAACAAACTTGTAGAAAACGCGGTTATGCGTGCGCGTACTTCTATAGCCCAGGGAGAATCTATAGCGGAGCCTTTGAGTAAAGAAAAGGCTTTATTTCCTCCTATGGTTGTTCAAATGATTACAATAGGGGAACAAACGGGAGGACTCGATGATATGCTTTCAAAAGTGGCAGATTTTTATGATGAGGAAGTGGATCAAGCTGTTGCTAACCTTATGAATGCTCTCGAACCAATGATTATCGTATTCCTCGGAGTTATTATAGGTGGTATGGTTATGGCTATGTATCTTCCTATCTTCCAAATGGCTTCACAGATGATTTAAAAAAGGATTTCTGTGAGCAGGGCTAAAAGATATTGCATTTATAGAGCAATCCTATTTTTTCTTCTGTTTTCTCTAATTCTTATATTTAGAGAAAAAGGAAAGAGTCTTGTCCCTTTGTTCTTTCTTATTTTTGTATTCCTTCTTGACGAATTCTTATTATTTTTTCTTCAGGAGAAAGCGAAATTATATCACTTTCTCTTGGATGTAACATATCTTTCTTTTTTGATTGTATATACCGGTGCGGCTTTGAGTCCGTTTGTTCCTTTCTATCTCCCAATTGTGGTTTTAAGCGCTTATTTGCTTTTTTCGATCGATTCATTTATTGTTAGTGGTTATTCAGCGATTTCTTTTGGTTTGATCGCGATTTTTTTGACGGAAAAAATACCTGCAAATCTTTTTTTGATTAGTATTCCGGCTTTTCCTCCAATTGATATCGTTTTGATTGAATTTATTGTTTATTCTTTTGCTTTTCTTTTTACAGCAGCGGTTTCTTCTCTTGTTGTTCATGTGTTACGGGAGCAACTTATCAGAGTTAAAATTGATATTTCGGATATAGTAGAAGCTATCGATTACGGTATTATAACTGTGGACGAACAGGGACGTATTGTTTGGAGTAATTCTAGAGCTGAAGATTTTCTTCATATTACTCTTTCGCCTGGGAAAATACTTCTCGATATTACCTCTCCTCCGTTTAAGGAACCGATAGAGAAACTTTTAGACGGAAAAGAAAAAAAAGTAGAATTTGAAAGTGAGGATAGGATTTTTATGATGCGGTCCAGTGATTTATTTGATGGAAAAGGTACGATATTAATGATAAACGATCAAACCGAGGAAAAAGATATAGAAAAGAAGATGCAAATGAGAGACAAATTGGTTACACTTGGAAATTTTGCCGCTAATCTTGCTCACGAAGTCAGGAATCCTGTCTCTTCAATTAGAGCTTCAGCTGAGTTGATTGGTCCATCAGAGAAAGGAAATTTGGAGAAAAATGAAAAACTTAGAAAACTTATAATTAAAGAATCCGATAGATTGGATTATCTGGTTGAAAGTTTTTTAGATTTTACTAAGAGTTTTAATTTGGAAAATAGAACAATTAAGCCTTATAATTTAGTTGAAGATATCATAAGTGATCTTAAAACGACTAAATTTTTTAATAAAGAGATTGAGTTTAAGAACGAAGTGAGCAAAGATTTTACTATTAAAGGGGATTATAATCTTTTAAAGAGTGTATTATCTAATTTAGGTGTTAATTCTTTAAAAGCTATGACTGATGGGGGAACTCTGTTTTTTGGAAATAAGAAAAATAATGAAAAAAAGGTTCTTTTTGTCAGAGATACAGGATGCGGTATAAAGGAAAAGGATTTAAATAAAGTATTTTCTCCTTTTTATACTCATTTTAGGGAAGGTTTTGGTTTCGGACTCCCTATTGTAAAAAAAATAGCAGAATTACATAATTGGAATATTGAAATTGATAGTGTTGTTAATAAGGGAACGGAAATAAGGATAATAGTATGAAAGAAAAGATATTAGTTATTGATGATGAAGTAAGTATTCTCGAGGTAGTCAAATTAGGTTTGGAGGAAGCTGGGTTTAAAGTCGATGTTTTTTCTGATCCGATAGAAGCTTTAAATGCTTTTTCCGAAAGCAATTATGATGCTGTTCTTACAGATATAAATATGCCTGAAATGTCGGGGCTTGAGGTTCTTCGCCGTTGTAAAAAAATTAATCCGGAATCAGTGGTTATACTTATAACAGCTTATTCTTCAATCGATTCCGCGATAGAAGCAATAAGAGGCGGAGCATTAGATTATATAAGGAAACCTTTCAGAATGGAAGAATTGATTTTGAGATTGAATGAGGCATTGGACAGAATAAAAATTAAAAAAAGCTTGAAGAATCTTAGAGAAGAAAAACTCGAACAATTCAGAATTATCGGAAACAATGATAAAATGAAAGGAATACGAGAGAAAATAAAAAAAGTAGCTGCTACAACTTCTTCTGTTCTTATTTATGGAGAAAGTGGCACAGGCAAAGAGTTGGTCGCGAATCTAATTCATTATAATTCTGATAGACCGGGTAAATTCATTCCTATCAACTGTTCGGCTTTTCCCTCAGAGTTGTTGGAATCTGAGCTTTTTGGATATAAGAAAGGAGCCTTTACAGGGGCAGATAGGGATAAAAAAGGCTTATTTGTTGCCGCGGATAAAGGTACCTTATTTTTGGATGAAATAAGTACATTGCCAATGGAACTTCAACCGAAAATACTAAGAGCTCTACAGGAAATGAGTTTTACACCTCTTGGGAGTACGAAAGAAATCGAGGTAGATGTAAGAATTGTAAGTGCGACAAATGAAAATGTTGAAAAACTTGTGGAAAACAGTAATTTTAGAGAAGATTTATATTACAGGTTAAATGTGATTCCGATAAAAATACCGCCTTTACGAGAACGGAAGGAAGATATACTTCCTTTAGTTCAACATTTTAACAAGAAAATTTCCGAACGGCTTAACGTAAAAGAAAAAACGTTTACCGATGAAGCGTATGAAAAACTTATGAATTATAAATGGACTGGAAACGTCCGGGAATTAGAAAATCTACTTGAAAGATTAATTGTTTTAGAGGATTCGGAAGTTATAAATGCTTCTGTTATTCCTGAAGAATTTAGTCGTAGCAATCAGATAGACAGGTTGAATTTGGAGGAAATCGAGAGGAAAACTATAAAGAAAGCATTGGAAATGTCTAATAAAGACAAAAACAAAGCTGCGGATCTTTTAGGGATTCACCCTTCTACTCTTTATAGAAAAATCAAAAAGTTGAATATTAATTTTGCTTCTTAACAAATGGGGTTAACTTGAAATGATTTTATTTTATTTTTTCGTTATCGGTCTTAGTGTTGACTTTCAGCTGGATAGGGATACCAATTCTATCCCTTATGTTATTGTAAATTATAGAATGCCTTATTCGGATCTGATTTTTTATAAGAATGATAGTATTTATACCGGAGAATATTTGGTCTCTGTAGTTGTAGAAGAAGACGGATATCAAATGAGCGGTAAAAGTAAGAAACATCAGTTATCGGTTGATAATTATGATGAAACGTTATCCTCAAACAAATATTTTAATGGGTTAATGGAAATAAAAGTTCCTGAAGGCAAGATAGAGTTGACTTTAAAGATATCGGATCGTAATTCGAGTAGGAGTTGGACAAGGACGAGGGAATTGGCAATTTCCAAGTTAAAACCCACGGATATTGCTTCTATTAGGTGGTTTTCAAATCCTTCAAGAGAGGTTATTACCGATAAGGATACTATCAGAATAAGATTAAATATTTTTAGTAGTGAAGAAGGTAAAACTCAGCTTAAATTTTACTTTAAGGATGAAGAAGAAAAATTTTCTTTTCAAAGGGATACAATATTACCTGACAGGAAAAATCAGGAGTTAGGAGTTATTGTTCCCGCGAATAAATTTAAAGAAGGATTATATGAATTTACCGCGGAAGTACAAAACGTTACTGGAAGTAAAACAGCCAAAAAATCTATTTCTTTTAGAGTGTGGAAACCTTTCTTCGAATCATATAGATTTGTCGATAGAGTAAAACAAATTGAGTATATTGCATCTTCCGGAGAGATAAAAGAAATGCTTTCGGCGCGAGTAGAAGAACGGGAAAAATTATGGAATAAATTTTGGGAAAGTAAAGATCCTACACCCGGAGATAATTTAAATGAGTTTAAGATAGATTATTTCGATAGAATAGATTTTGCTAACAGAAACTTTTCCCGCGGATCTCTTCTTGAAGGTTGGAAAACGGATAGGGGTAAAGTTTATATTATTTTAGGTTCTCCGGATAATATAGTTGATGAGCCTTTTAATCCGAGCGGAAGTGCCTATCAAATTTGGTATTACTATGATGAAGGGTATAACTTGATTTTTGTTCAAAGATACATGACCGGGGATTATTATTTAGAAAACCCACCTCCTGAAGTTTGGTAATAGCCAAATTAGGATTTTGGAGTTAGTTACGACTTTATTTTAATTGAGATCTCTGTGCTATTTTTGTTATTCCATATGAAGTAAATAAAAATTTAAAAAGTAAAAAGCAAAATGACAAATAAAAAAGTAAAAATTAAAGATTTAAGAGTGCGCATTTATACGGAGTCCAAAGATTATTTGTTTTATTATTTTTTTGAAATTTTGAATTTTGATTCGTAATTTTCCATTTTGATATTTGATTCTTACATTTTCTCGGTTCCAGGCTTCTGTATTTTCTATAAAAGTTTTACATTTTAGAGGATCTGTCACACTGGGTTTTCTTTAAAAAATTAATATTGACATTGAGGGGAGAATAATTACTTTACTGTTATGAAAATAGATGATAAGATTATAGAAAGGTTGAAAAAGGCAAAAAAGGCTTTTTCCCTAACAGGTGCTGGTAGTTCAGCTCCATCGGGGATTCCTACTTTTAGAGGTAATGAAGGTTTTTGGAAAGATAAGAATCCTTTTACTATCGAGGCGTTTAGAAAAAATCCGCAGGAAGTTTGGGAATGGCACCAAAAGATAAAAAAGATGATACAAGAAACGAATCCTAATTCTTCACATTTTGCGCTGGCTAAGATGCAGGAGTTTTTCGAAGATTTTGCTGTTATTACTCAGAATATAGACAATTTACACCAGCGAGCTGGATCGATTAAAGTTATAGAACTCCATGGTAATATTTTTAAGAATAAATGTAATGAATGCGGCAAGGTTTTTGGTGGAATTGATTCAGATAAAATACCCAAATGTGATAAATGTGGTGGACTTATTAGGTCTGATGTTGTCTGGTTTGGCGAACCTCTTCCATATAGAGCTTTAATGAAGGCACGGATGTATGCAGAGAGTAGTGCCGTATGTTTTGTTGTAGGTACTTCGGGAGTTGTTCAGCCCGCCGCCTCTATACCTTTGATTGCCAGAGAGAATGGAGCTTTTGTTATCGAGATAAATAAGGAAAAGACTGTACTAAGTGAACATCTGGACTTCTCGATTTTCGGAGATGCTTCTGAAATTTTACCTGAACTTTGCGAGAGGTTATTATAAGTGTCGACTAAAGTTTCTATGTTTTTGGACAAAGCAGAAGAATATAGGGTTAAATATGATAGAATTCTAAATAAACTTCAAGATCCTGAAGTTATAAAAGATAGAAAGAAAATAATAGAACTTTCTCAGGAAAAAAAGGCTTTAGAAAATATAATATTACCTTTCGATGAATACAAGGAAGTTTTAAATAAAATAAAGGAAGACGAGAAAATTTTAAAGGAGACCGAGGACGAAGAAATGATTATTCTTGCGGAAGAAGACATTAAAGTTTTAGAAGATAAAAAGAAACGGCTTTTAGATAAGATTAAAACTGCCATGATGCCGGAGAATGCGGAAGATAAAAAAAATGCTGTGTTTGAAATACGTGCCGGAACAGGGGGAGAAGAGGCGGCTTTGTTTTGTGCTGATCTTTTGCGTATGTATTCAAGATATGCCGAGAACATGGGATGGAAATTTGAGATAGTGGATTTCAGTAAGACGGAAATGAATGGTTATAGGGAAGTAATAAACCTGATTTCCGGGGTAAATGTTTATGGACATATGAAATTCGAGAGTGGAGTTCATAGAGTGCAACGAGTTCCGGTTACAGAATCCGGAGGAAGAATACATACTTCTGCTGTTACTGTGGCAGTTCTTCCTGAGAGAGAGGCAGTGGAGGTGGAAATCGATCCTGATGATTTGGAGGTCGACTTTTTCTCGGCATCGGGACCAGGGGGACAACATGTTAATAAATCCTGCTCTGCGGTTAGAATAGAACATAAACCTTCAGGAATTATTGTTTCCTGTCAGGATGAAAGATCTCAACATCAGAATAGAGAAAAGGCAATGAGACTTTTAAGGGCAAAGATTTTCGAATACGAACAGGGAAAAGCGGATAAGAAGATACGTTCTAAAAGAAAAAAATTGGTGGGTTCCGGAGATAGAAGCGAGAAAATCAGAACTTATAATTTTCCTCAAAATAGAATTACAGATCATCGAATAAATTATACCAAATATAATTTAGATATGTTTCTCGACGGAAAAATCGGCGATTTAATAGAAAATTTAAGAACTGAGCAGAAAGGGGAAATGGATGATGAGATTACTTGAAGTTTTTGATTTTGGAGTTAAAGAGTTAGGGGTTTGTAGTTCTGCTCCGGAAATTGAAAGTTTTATTTTTTTAGAGGAAACAACAGGTAAAAGTAAAGAAGATATACTTATAAACAATAATCGGATTGACGAGAATGAGTTCCTTAAATTTAGGGGTTACTTAAAACGCCGGCTAAATGGAGAACCATGGCAGTATATAGTCGGAAAAACGAATTTCCTCGGGTTCGATATTTTTACTGAAAGTGGAGTGTTCATACCCAGACCTGAAACGGAATTAATGGCAGTTCGGGCTATTAGCAAATTAAAGAAATTTGATTATCCACATGTTCTTGAAATAGGTTGCGGAACCGGTGCAATCTCAATTTCGATTGCTGCCCGGGTCAAAAAAACTAAGATTATCACGACTGATATTTCAAAAAAAGCTGTTCGACTATGCAAAAAGAATGTTGAATATCATAAACTTAACGATAAAATCGATATAGTTTGCGTTGATTTATTTAAATGTTTTGTAAGTAGGAGTAAATTTGATATGATTATTTCTAACCCTCCTTACGTTTTAGAGGAGAATCTAAAAAAAACAGATACAGTTGTAAAAAGGGAACCTTTATTAGCACTGAATGGAGGAGATAAAGGAGTTAATATTATAAATGAGATATTAAAAAATGCCTCAAAAATATTAAAAAAAGGTGGTTTGATATTTATTGAAATAGATTCTTCTAATTTGCCTTATATTAAGATTCCCGGCAATTTAAAATGTTCGTATGAAAAAGATCAATATAATAAGATCAGATTTTTGTATGGAGTTAAAATATGAAAATAGGTGTTTTTTATACTTCCGGTAAAAGACATGTTGAATCTGTCTTGGAAAACCTGGAAAAAGCAGCAGCTGAGAACGGTTTTTCACTTGTTATATACGATGAAAATAAAGAGAAAATTAAAGAATGTGATTTCATTATTGCTGCAGGAGGGGATGGTACTTTTCTCTGGGCTGGTTCAATTATATACGATTTTGATATACCTCTTTTAGGAATAAATCTTGGGGGGCTTGGGTTTCTTACTGACATTAGGAAAGAAGAAATAAAGAATATTTTTAAAGATATTAAGTCCAAAAATTATGAAATTCAGGAAAGATTTTTTTTAAAGGCTAATTTTAACGGTGAAGAAAATATCGCTTTAAATGATGTGGTCTTTTCATCGACTGATATACGAGTTATCGATCTGGAGATATATATAGATAATAGTTTTGTAACACAACTCTCCGGTGATGGTTTGATTATTGCAACGCCTACCGGTTCTACTGCTTATTCCTTGTCTTGTGGAGGTCCGATTTTAAAACCCGGTATCAAAGCTATTGTTATAACACCTATATCGCCGCATGCTTTAACTTTTCGACCATTAGTCGTGAAGCAGGAATCTCGAATATTAATTAAAACTAAGGAGAAATGCCAATTAATTTTCGATGGACAAAGGTTACTTACTCTTAATTCTGGAGAAGAGCTTTCTGTTGAAAGGAATGTAAATCCATTGAAAGTAGTAAAATTCAAAGATTGGGATTACTTTGATATTCTTAGAAAAAAATTGAACTGGGGTAATGGATGATTAAAGAGATAAGAGTCAGCAATTACGCTCTTATTGAACGAATCGAAGTAACTTTAAAACCCGGATTTAATGTTCTTACAGGTTCGACCGGAACCGGTAAGTCCATAATAATAAATGCTTTATCGCTTCTTCTTGGGGATAAGGGAGATACTGCCTCGATAAGGAAGGAAGCTGACAAGGCAACTGTTGAAGGGGTGTTCTCTAATTCTCCGGAAGTGTATAAAATTTTAAATAATTATGAGATTCCTGAAGAGGAAGAGCTTATCGTAAGAAGAATAATCAACAGAAAGGGTGGAGGTAGGGTTTACATAAATGGTTCGATAGCAAATACTGATATTTTAAAAGAAATAGGAAATATTCTTTTTGATATTCACGGACAGCATGAACACCAGCTACTTATTAACGAAGAGACTCATATAGATTTTCTTGATTATTATGGTAAGCTGATGGGTGAGAGAGAGGTAATGGAAGAAAAGTTCAAGTTGTTGGGAAGTATTCGTAGTGAACTTTCGAAGATAGAATTACAGAAAAATGAAATTGCAAATAGCAGGGATTTATACGATTTTCAAAAGAAAGAACTTGAATGTGTGAAATTCAGCTTGGTGGAATATCAAGAATTAAAAGAAGAAAAGAAAAAACTCGATAATTTTGAAGAGATTAAAGAATTAGTTGAATATGCAGCTTCATTTATTAGTGATAGCGATGAGTCGATTTTAAGTAGGCTTTCCGAGATAACTTCAAACATTAAGAAAGCAGGGGAGTTAGATAAGTCTCTAGCAAAAGTTGCCGAAAGACTGGAAGAATCGGATTTGATTCTCCAGGATGCATCTTTAGAACTTGATAGATATAAAGATAGTCTCGATTATGATAAGGAAAGGCTTTCTGAAGTTGAGAATATAGTGGATAAAGTTGAAACTCTTAAAAAGAAATACAGTAAAAATTATGAAGAACTCTTAGGTATGAAGGAAGAGCTGTCCACAAAGATTTTTGATATGGAATCTTTAAAAGAAAGAGAGCAAGAGTTAAAAGATGAAATATTTAAGTTTGAAAAAGAACTTGAAGTACAAGCCTGCGATGTTTCAAATAAAAGAAAAGACGTTTCTAAAGATTTCGAAAAAAGAGTAGAGGAAGAGATAAAAGATTTGGGTTTTGAGAAAGCCCATTTTAAAGTAGAGATAAAAGATAAAAAAGAGATTGATGGGTTGGGTAAGGATGAAGTTAGATTTTTATTCGAGCCCAATGTTGGAGAGGGATGGAATAAACTCTCCAGCATTGCTTCCGGAGGAGAGTTGTCACGGGTTATGTTAGCTTTAAAGTCTATTCTCTCTGAGGTGGATCGGGTCGAGGGACTTGTCTTCGATGAAATCGATGTCGGAATAGGGGGGAGTCTCGCAAAAAAGGTTGGGGAGAAGATGAAGGAAATAGGTGCAATGCGACAGGTTTTATGCGTTACGCATCTTCCTTCTATTGCCGCAGAAGCAGATTTCCATTTAACGGTAGAAAAAAAGGAAAGAGATGGGCGAACTATTACAGAGGTAAAAGAAATTACCGGAAATGATAGAGTAGAAGAAATTGCCCGTATGATTTCAGGCGAGACTTCAATCGAAACCGCAAGAAAACATGCAGTTGAGCTTTTGAGTGGAACTAAGTAAAACAAGAAATTGAACCACAAAGACCACAAAGGACATAAGGCCACATCACACAACCCTGACATTAACCACTAAATACACGAAAAACACTAAAATATATTTGTTTTTTAAAACCCCACTCACAATCAAGCATTAGTAACAACAAATTACACAAATAACACGAATTAATTAAAAATATTTACCACAGAGGACACAGAGAAAAAAACAGAAAATCATATTTTTGTTTTGTTAAATCCCAACCCCTTTATTTTGTTTGTTTTAACTAAAAACTAAAACCGAAGACTTAAAACCTAATTTTATTACACCCCGTAGCCTCATTTAATTGCTTGACAAAATAAGAAATTTATATAAAATATACTATAATTAGAGTAATAATTAGATAAAAATGAAGATTTCTAAATCAAGTAGTAGATATATTAATAGGACTAAAGAATTTTGGGCTACCCATAACACAGATAAAATGTTGATGTATAAGAAGTTAACCGGAAATCTTGAAATCGGTTTATGCAGCTTGACAATAGAGCATCTGTGATTAATATTAGTACATATAAACTATGTTATACCATAATAATCAAAATCAGTTAAAGGATTAAAATCATGTTAAAAAAATCAATTATTATTACCAAATATGATAAAAAACGCTTAAAAAGTTTAATAAATTATGATATCCGTAAAGAAATAAATCGATCTAAAGTAGTCGATCCGGAAGATATTCCCAATGATGTTATTACAATGAATTCCAAGTTTAAACTTAAAGATTTGGATTCCGGTGAGGAAATGGTCTATACTTTGGTCTTTCCTGAAGAAGCAGATATTGATAAAAAGAAAATATCAATTTATGCTCCAATGGGGATTGCATTGATAGGTTATAGGGTTGGTGATATTATTGAATGGCCAGTGCCATGCGGAAAATTGAGGATAAAAGTTCTAGAGATACTGTATCAACCAGAAGCTTCAGGTGACTACCATCTATAGAAGGATAGAATATTTTTTGAAAATAAACGGTATAACCCGGGTTTCAACAGGACGCCTACTCGTTCCATTAATTCAAAAAAGAAGGCTTTGTGGAATCTCTTAATTGATTATAAAATTCGTTTGCTCGGCGCCTGTTAAACCGCAGTTATGCTTTGAAAAATAGTAAGATCAACACTTAAGAGTTTTAGGATTAGCTTATGAAAATCAACATTGATAATTTAACATCGGAGGAATTAATTGACTTGAATAATCGAATTATTGAAAGATTAAAATTCCTTGATCAAATGGATGCTCATAATGAAATGATGAAATTTAGTATTGGGGAAAAAGTAAGTTTCTTTCCTTCCGGA
>Ga0307433_1000033_pt1 | contig 122304 bp, 85 predicted proteins | sample SalMarWE160210MG_FD_202166 | JGI IMG/M metagenome (GOLD analysis project Ga0307433, IMG submission 202166) | Salt marsh sediment microbial communities from the Plum Island Ecosystem LTER, Massachusetts, United States - WE1603-210 | ecosystem: Environmental > Aquatic > Marine > Intertidal zone >...
TTCCGTGAGGGGCATTGAAGTTCCTCACATGGTTGAATATTGTGGCACTCTTGATACCGAAAGGCAAGAGAAACAGAGAAAACAAATTAAACCTAAATGAAGGAACCATATTATGTCTACTCGACGAAACCAAACATTTAACAAGGCAGCCCTGTATTGCTCGCTAATGCTTGTGGCCGTGCTCTCGGCACAGGTCATTGCCCAGCCGTCATCGTCCCGCGGTTTCCGCGGAAGAGGAATATACGGCGACTGGCAGGTCAAGGTCGAGTTCGGTGAGCGACAAATGGAGTCGATCCTGTCGTTTTCCAGGAACCAGGAAGGTCAATACACCGGCCAATGGATCAGTTTCTGGGGAGTCAACGAGCTTAAAGATGTCAAGTTCGAGGAAAACAAGCTCAGCTTCGTTCAGGTCGTCCGATTCGGCGATAACGAGTTCACCCAGAACTTCACGGGAACAGTCGAGGACGGTAAAATTACAGGGATTCTATCCAGTGACAGAGGTGAGTCTAAGCTCGAAGGTCAGCGAAGCCCGCGTATGTCCAGGGCTGTCGGGAACTGGGAGATAAAATTCAAGATGGGCGATCGGGAAATAACGACGACGCTCGTTGTTAAAGCCGACAAGGAAGGCCAGTTGAAGGGCGAATGGCAGAGCCAGTGGGGCGAACATGAGATTACGGATCTGCAATACGAGCGGGGCAATTTGACCTTCAAGCGGAAAAGCAAGTTTCAAGAACGCCAGATGGAATCTTCATTTGAGGGAACAATTGGTAGAGATTATACGCTTACCGGCGTAATAAAATCTGAGATGGGAGAGGTGCCGGCCGAGGGAAAACTAATTGGTGCTCCTCTTATCGGCACGTGGAATCTCGACATTGAATCCGAGCGGGGCCCACGTAAGCAAAGATTGAGAATCAATCCGGACATGAGCGCGCTCTACGGGTCCACTCTGATCAAGAAGATTAATCTCGATGGCGACAAGGTAAGCTTCAAGTACGTTCGGTCGTTCGGTGACCAGGAATTCGAAACGAGCTTCGAAGGAAAATTGGCTGAATCGAAGCTGACCGGCGAGCTTACAACATCCAGAGGCACCCGGAAAGTGAAGGGTACAAAGGTTGTTCGTAGAAGAAGGCGCAGTACAGGGCAATGAGCCTTGTTTTTTTTAAGATTTTTGAAGCATTTTTCGTTAATTGAATCAGTTGCGATTCTCCGGTGAGAACAGTAAAAACCGAGGGAATTTATAACTGCTGCTGACAGTCATACTCTGGATTACCTAAACCTTATCGATTGGAGGGCTTTCTAAACAGTATGTCATTTTACTTTTCCTCTGAGAAATAAAATGTCCTGATTAATTAGACGGGGCATTCTTGCCGAAAGTATAGATACAAGGAGGATTTAACTGTTGAGGAGAGGTGCCTAATATAACGAACAAGTAAAAAAAACCTTGCGAACGAACAATATTATCGGTATAATCGTAAATAAATAGAGAAAGGCAGGCCAAAACCTATCATATTTTGTGTGCCATTATAATTCATAAGTTTTTTTCATACTGGTCCTGCCCTTAACAAATAAGAGGTTTTCCTTTTGTATTGAATTCGTTTTGTGCTCTGGGTATTATTCCTGAGGAGAGCCGGGTTAGCGCTATAGGAACATTTGTATGTGCTTTCATTTGTTGACTTTACAGCATTTTGATCAGGCAAAGAAATGCTTTGTGCCCAATCACCATTTTGCCTCTGCACTTAGACATCTTTTACTAAATCACCCGCTTGATAATGCAAATATGCTGCGGTTGCGTAAGCTGTAGCGTCATTATATTTTATTTTATAGCTCTTTTTAAGAGGATACTAAAATGATAGGAAAAGCAAATCATGTCGGTCGGCTGCTCTTTGTGCTGCTTCTGTTAGTAATTGCCGGGCATCTGGCTGCAGCGGAATCGCGGATTGACCTGTGGAAGCAGGTGGACGAGGCGCTTCAAAACAGCCTGCCCAGAACCGCTCAAACGATTCTGGACGAGATCATTCCGGGAGCCCTGGAGGATCAGGCTTATGCCGAGGCAACCAGGGCCATTTGTCTGAAGATTTCGCTGGAAGGGCAAATTCAGGGGGGCAAGGCTGAAGAGCAGATTGTCCTCTTGGAGACGGAAATTGCTGAAGCTCCGGAAGAAATGAAGCCGGTAATGGAAACGATTCTGGCCCATTGGTACTGGCAGTATTTCCAGCAGAACAGTTGGCGATTCATTCAGCGTACCCAGACCGCCGAACCGTCGGGAGCGGACATCACAACTTGGGACCTGCCCCGTATCCTGGCGGAAATTGACGCACACTTTATGCTTGCACTGGAAGCAGAGCAGCAGCTAAAGACAATCCCTATAGATGAGTGGGACGATTTGCTCGAAAAAGGGACCGTGCCGGACAGCTACCGGCCTACACTCTATGACTTTCTGGTTTTCGAAGCCCTGTCGTTTTATAGCGCCGGCGAACAGGCCGGCACCGTTCCACAGGACTCATTCGAAATCATGGCCGACAGCCCCATCTTCGGAACCGTTGCCGAATTTCTCGCATGGCAGCCTGAAACCACGGACACGGACTCGGCCAAGCTCAAAGCCATCGGCCTATATCAGGATTTGCTGACCTTTCATCAGGACGATTCCGACAAAAGCGCTTTTATTGATGCGGATTTGCACAGGCTGATGTTCGGCAACAACCTCGCATTAGGGCCAGAGAAAACCACCTTGTACATTACAGCTCTGGAGCGGTTAGTGGATTTATGGTCAGATTCCGAGATAACCGCTCTGGCGTTATACGAGTGGGCCAGAGCCGTGCGCAGCCAGGGAGACTATGTACAGGCTCATGCGCTGGCGAGCCGGGGACAGAACGAGTATCCGGACAGCATCGGCGCTGCAAAGTGTTATAACCTTATCCAGTCAATTGAGGCAAAGTCCGCCTCTATTAAAACCGAGCGAGTCTGGAATGACCCATTGCCCGATATAGAGGTCACATATCGCAATGTGACGCGGGTCTTCTTCAAAGCGGTGCGCTACACTGTAGATTCCGCAATTCAGAATGACTGGAGGTATATCAACGATGATGAGTTGGAGGCTCTGCTCAGAATTCAGCCGGCCCTCGAGTGGAGCGAGGACTTGCCCGCAACAACCGATTATCAATCCCGCACCGAGATGCTGCTGGCCCCCGCGGACCTTGCAAAAGGCTTCTATTTCATTATTGCCAGTCACGATCCTTCCTTTTCAGAGAGCGATAATAAAGTCAGTGTAGCACGCATCTGGGTCAGTGACCTGGCTCTTGTTGTGCGAACGCTAAGTCAGGAACGCACGGTTGAGGGATTTGTGCTCGATGCCAAAAGCGGCCAACCGCTTGTCAATGCGAAGGTCGCCCGCTGGACTTACAACCGAACTAACAACCGGTACTCATTCACCGACCAAACATACACAGACGAAGATGGACTGTTCTTTTTCACACGCGTGGATGACAATAATTTTTTGATAGTTGCCGAATATGAAGGCCAAATACTCGCTTCAGAAAATACTTATCGGGTACTTTCCCCATTGAATGATCCGTCACCCACCGAACGGACTGTATTCTTCACCGACCGTTCGCTTTATCGTCCTGGCCAGACCATCCACTACAAAGGTATCTGCTTCTACACGGATACCGTCGGCGACAATTACCAGACGCTGGCAGGCCGGTCTTTAATCGTGGTGTTTCGAGATACGAATGGCCAGGAGATTTCGCGCCAAGAGCATATATGTAACGACTACGGCTCTTTCAGCGGTAGCTTCACGGCCCCACGAGACCGCCTGATGGGTCGAATGTATCTGACTGTACCTGGTTCCGACAACAGAACATACTTCAACGTTGAGGAATACAAGCGCCCGAAATTCCGCGTCGAGCTCGAAGCACCCGCCGAAGCTCCCAGACTTGACACTGAAGTTGTGGTACCGGGCATGGCCACAGCATACACAGGAGCAGCTATTGGCGGAGCCAAGGTCGAATGGCGGATCGTACGGCAGATACGGTTTCCATTCTGGTGCTGGTGGGCCCGATGGATTTACCCTTCGGCAAGTGAGCAAGCCATCGCTCACGGCTCAACAGTCACAGAAACGAACGGTTCGTTTTCAATCACCTTCACGGCCAAACCCGATTTGTCCATTCTCGAAGAAGATGAGCCGATATTCGTGTACCGGATCGTTGCGGATGTGACCGATACTACAGGCGAGACACGCTCGGACGTGCATATTGTGCTCGCCGGATATACGGCACTGGCAGCTACGATTTCCGCCGACACTTGGCAGACAAATCATAATCCGGTGGGATTAAACATTACAACTCATTCCATCGACGGTCTGCCTGAGCCTGCCGAAGGCACGGTGCAGATTTATACATTGAAACAACCGGACAGAGTCATACGCTCTAAGATGGGATCGACATGGCAAGAGCCGGATCCATCTAATCCGGAAACATGGGAATTAGCGGATATGGTCGGAGAATACTCCTTCCAGACCGATGCCGACGGATGGGCAACGCTTTCTGTGACTTTAGAGGCAGGTATCTATCGCGCTATGCTGCAGACTCAGGACCGCTTCGGTAAATCAGTAGCTGCACAGTATACTATTCACGTCGTAGATACCCAGGCGGAACATTTTAACGTGCATGTGGCTAATTACTTCGCTGCACCGGCGTGGTCACTTGAGCCGGGCGAGAAGTTTGTAGCCCTATGGGGCACCGGATACGATACCGGCCGGGCTTATGTGGAACTGGAATGCCGGGGCAAAGTTCTGAGCGCGTGGTGGACAGACCCCAACCGGACCCAGGAGGTCATCGAACAGGAGGTTACCGAAGACATGCGAGGCGGATTCACTTTGCGCGTTACTTATGTACGCGAGAATCGCGCGTATATAAACGAGCGGATCGTACAAGTGCCCTGGACAAATAAGCAACTGACTATCCAGTGGGAACGTTTCAGATCTCTGCTGGAGCCGGGCCAGGAGGAAGTCTGGACGGCAATAATCTCAGGGCCCGATGCGAGCAGAGCAGTCGCCGAGATGGTGGCGGGTATGTACGATGTATCCCTCGATCAATATCTGCAGCACTCCTGGAGACAGAGTCTATCAGGCTTCCGCAGCGAGTCATCAAGATTGTACAGCCGATTCGAGAACAACGAGATTTCGTTCAGTACAGAACTTTATGACTGGTATATATATTACATCTCTGATGATTTAATCTACCACCATTTCCCTTATGACATTGTGTATCCGTATTATGGCATCTGGTATGGCGTTGCTCCGCCTATGGGACGTGGTGGAGCTGTGCCCTATAGTGGTGATGAGACTACTTCTTCTTACTCAGAAGATAGTCAAGCGCCGGAAGATAAATCCGCTCCGGAACCGGCTCCGGACCTAAGTCAGGTTTCTGCTCGCGAGAATCTCAACGAGACAGCGTTTTTCTACCCGCACCTTGTGTCCGGTAATGATGGAGTCGTCCGGATAGAGTTTACCATACCAGAAGCCCTGACCGAGTGGAAGTTTATGGGCTTTGCCCACGATAACCAAATGCGCAGCGGCTTTTTAACAGGCACGACTGTCACAGCCAAGGACCTGATGGTCGAGCCTAATCCGCCGCGGTTCGTGCGGGAAGGCGACGTCATCGAGTTCACGGTCAAGGTCACCAACCAGTCCGCCGCCCGCCAGACGGGTAAGGTAGGCCTTTTGTTGTCTGATGCACGCACCTTAGAGTCCCGTGACGAGGCTTTGGGCAACCTGTCACCTGAGCAGGACTTCGATGTGCCCAGCATGGAATCACGCACTTATTCTTGGCGGCTGACCATACCGGACGAATGTGATTTTCTTACGTACAAAGCGGTCGGCGCTACGAGCCGGCTCAGTGACGGCGAGGAGGGATATCTGCCGGTCTTGAGCCGCCGGATTCTGGTGATCGAATCTCTGCCCCTACCGATACGGGGGCCGCAGACGAAGGAATTCGAATTTACCAAACTTCTGGGGTCCGGCCAGTCACAGACTTTGCGTCACCAGAGCCTCACCGTACAGATGGTCTCCCAGCCGGCGTGGTATGCGGTAATGGCTTTGCCTTACCTGATGGAATATCCGTATGAGTGCAGCGAGCAAATCTTCAACCGGCTCTATGCCAATTCTCTTGCTTCCTACATAGCTAATTCAGATCCGAAAATCCGGCATATTTTCGACCAGTGGAAAGCCACGCCGGCCCTGGATAGCCCCCTTGAAAAGAACGAAGACCTCAAGGCCGTAACACTCGAGGAGACTCCCTGGATAAGGCAGGCTGTGGCCGAGTCCGAAGCACGCAAAAACGTTGGCATCCTGTTCGATGAAAACCGGCTTAACGACGAAACCTCAAGAGCACTGTTTAAACTCCAGCAAATGCAATATAGCAACGGCTTATGGCCATGGTTCCCAGGCAGTATTGGCAGTAGATACATTACCCTTTACATCACAACGGGATTCGGGCGTTTGCGTCATTTAGGCGTAAGTCAGATAGATGTAAGCTGTGCAATCAAGGCATTAGGAACACTTGACTACTGGATGGACGAGCGATACCAAGAGATTCTCGCGCACAAAGATGTAAACGATAACCATCTAAGCTCTACGGTTGCGTTCTACCTGTATGGGCGCAGCTTTTTCCTTGCTGATAAGTCGGTCGACAGCCAATACCATGAAGCCCTCGAATTCTGGCTCGGACAAGCCCGGCAGTATTGGACTACGGTATGGCGCCAGTCTCAGGCACATCTGGCCATCGCACTCAAACGCTTCGGCGATCTTCAGGTCCCCGACCAGATTATGCAGTCGATTCGGGAATACAGCGTCACCGATGAAGAGCTCGGCATGTATTGGCGGGACACTGAACACAGTTGGTGGTGGTATCGCGCTCCGATTGAAACGCAGGCCATGATGATCGAGGCTTTTGACGAAGTCTCAGGCGATGCACAGGCGGTCGAGGATTGCAGAGTCTGGCTGCTCAAACAGAAACAGACCCAGGACTGGAAAACCACCAAGGCCACGGCCGATGCGATTTATGGATTGCTCCTGAGAGGCGTTGATTTCCTTGCTTCCGACGCCCTGGTCGAGGTGGCTCTCGCAGGCGAATGGATCCAGCCGGAACAGGTCGAAGCCGGCACAGGTTTTTACGAAGAGCGTTTCATCCGCGGAGAGATCGAGCCGGCCATGGGGCAAATCACGGTCAAGAAGGTCGATGAAGGCGTCAGTTGGGGCAGCGTGCACTGGCAGTATCTTGAAGATATGAGCAAGGTTACGCCCTATGAAGGCACGCCGCTGCAGCTCACCAAGACCCTGTTCGTCAAGAAAACTACAGACCAAGGCCAGGTCCTGGATTCCGTCGATGGTCCGCTTGCCGTGGGCGACGAGCTGATCGTTCGCATCGAATTGCGGGTGGACCGCGATATGGAATACGTCCACCTCAAAGATCAGCGGGGCAGCGGCACCGAACCGGTCAACGTTCTCAGTCGCTACCGTTACCAGGACGGTTTGGGCTACTACGAGAGCACGCGTGACACTGCGACGCACTTTTTCATGGACTATCTGCCCAAAGGCGTGTATGTCTTTGAATACAGTACCCGCATCCAACACAAGGGAAAATACCAAACAGGCATGGCCGCTATACAGTGTATGTACGCACCGGAGTTTAACAGCCATTCGGAGAGTTTCGACCTGGAAGTCAGGTAGCCAATGAGCGTTCCACGTTAGGTATGCATTATTGACTTACTCATTATGCGTAGGACGCATCCGCTCGCCGACTTTTTTAAAGTGCGACAGCGCACTTTCCCAGTCGTCAAAGTCCTTCTCGGTGAATAAGAGGGTGGTCTGGCCGATGAGGATTTCGTCGCCGTCCACCAAAGCTGTTTCTTCCGCGATTTTCCTGTCATTAATGAACACACCGTGCCTGCTTTTCATATCGACGGCGTAATGTTTGTCCTGCTGCTTGTCATAACGAATCTGAAGATGTTTGCGTGACACCAGGTCGTCCAGAATTTGTATGGGAAGAGCTTCGATCCTGCCAACCACATTCGTCCGATGACCGAGTGGATAATAACTGCCTTTCTGGTCTCCGGATATTACGAAGAGGGACGCCATTTTTCAACACCTCAAATACTGCCCGCCTAAATATTCATATCCCGACTATGGATATAATATTTGCTATTTACAAGAGCGTCAAGATTCACTTTGTTGCTTTAGCGGGCGGGATCTTAAATATATCTTGCTCTGACTTCTCACAACGCGGTCAGTTCGTCAGCGCCGATATCGGGTATGGCTCCACGCGGCTCCTTGTCAATGTCCTCAATAATTTCCGCCCTCGCGAGACCTTTATCGATAGCTTCGATTGCAGTGCTCTTCAGATGCAAATTTCCATGTGCCGGATCAATAAAACCATCTGTAACATCTTTGATGAGATTGTTGATAAATGTGATTTTGCTTTCAGATTCGTTCCTTATTCCCGGCCCGCTTAACAGATTATTGGCGATAAGCAAGCCGTCGTTTGTGAAAACTGTGCGGAGCAGTCGCCGTGACTTACTTTCAGGATCGTGGATAGTATTGCTGAGAAGCTTGCAGTCTTTGGTATATACTGTCACAATGCCGGCCTCCGGTGCCTTGGTGATGAAATTATTCCTTGCAGTAAAGCGCTGGCAATGATATTGGATTTCGCTGGGCCGGTGCGGATTGCCGAGCTGCAGGCCGACGTCGCAATCTATAATTATGTTACGTTCAATCACGCAATCCTGTGAATCGTGCCAGATAAAAACGGCACCCCGTCCCTCGTAAGTTCTGCCCTGAATCCCGACAAACACATTGTCGCTGATAATCCAGTCTTTCGCGAACATGACGTCTATGCCGGCGACGTAGTTGCCTTTAGCGATGTCGGAAGGATCGTCGCTAAGACGTTTCGGCCTGTCATTGTAGAATAAGCAATACTGTATCCGGCAGTTCCTTGGACGAATCGCCTCACGGTTTTCCTTCGGCACTTTAACGCCTTTGATACCTCGTTGCCAGATATTGTGAATGATACAGTTGTAGATCGTCAAGTTTTGAATATTCGTCTCTGAATTGATCTTAAAACCATTGCACTGGATATTTTGGATGGTCAGGTCCGCGATGGTGACGCCGGAGCAGGCCCTGAAGCCCAATAGCTCTCTGTGATTGCTCTGGTCGCCGTCGATTATCACTTGCTCTCGGTGCCCCGATGCACTGCGTAATGTGACGTTGTCGGCACCGATCTGGACATAATGGGGCATCATATAATGGCCGTCTTTTATAAGTATGGTCTGGCCGGGCTCAGCCTGATTTATCGCCCGGATCAGCTCCCGGACATCTGAGACTAAAATGATCGGCTTCCTGGCTTGAGGTAATGCGGGCGCCTTGGGAAACCATTGTTGCTTGGGTGGATTGGCATTATCCGATTTACCGTTTGTGATTTCGGAGCTTCCGGCTGCCAACACGAATGAAGATGCAAGAAAGATTACAAATATTCTACGTGTTATTGTTTTCATATTATTACGGAGAAAAAAATAATCAGGGCTCTAATTATCTTAATGTGTTCCATTCGAGCACAAACGTTCATATAGCTGAAATAGCCGGCTCCGTCAAACCAATTTTAATGTTTGTTGATTGAGGACTGCTTCAGTAAAGGTATTGAGCCCCGAAATGGGAGATATTGCATTGAATGTATGATGTCAATTTAGGCGTTAGCCGGTTTCTCAAGCATACGACCTTGCCGATCATTCTTTTATCAAATCACTAAGGCTGTATCAAATTGAATATAGTATAATAAAATGTTTTGAAGTGTATCATACCATTCTCATACCTACTCCATGCTTCATCATTGAAGACATAATCATCGTTGCAGAGAACTACATGGCCGTCGCTGAACAAAGCATTAATTGCATAAGTTTGTCGCCTTTGATGACTTATATGCTCTCTCCGTCTAATAGTATCTGTCATATACGGGATATGTGCATCCAGTTTATCTATTCTTTTGGCAGTCCCTTTAGGTGCGTTGGTGGAATCATCTATCGGGGCACTCGGGTCTGTCGGATAATAAGTATATCCTATGCGCACCCACTGATTGTGGCCCTGCCCATCCTCATCGTTGTATCTCTGAGGCAGCGTGCCCCACGGCTTCGGATCGTTATAAGACTCAAACCTGTAGAGGGACATTATATTGGAAGGGCAATAAAACACTTTCGGCTCAGGTATATAACCTGTCTCATACAAACAGGCCACTTTCATAGCTATAGGCATACCTGTTGTTGCATCCAACCATTCAGGTTCACCGCGATACAAGGCGTATGGATGCATCTCATCACCGTAATATGGCATCAAGCTATCCCAATCCCCAGCGTAAGCTGCAATTCCCACGCCAACCTGTCTGATTTGGTTTGAACAGACCACTCGCTTGGCAGTCTCTTTTGCTCTGCTCAATACAGGGATAAGAATTGCAACCAAAAGAGCAATAATCGCTATTACCACCAGTAATTCGATTAACGTAAAACCTGTATTTTTGGTTTTCATAGCACGGCTCCTTTTTCCCTCAAACGCCGAGTCGACAATATCTTACTTGCTCAGGCTAACCGAATTTAACATTTTTACGAAGGAACGCATAGGTTCAGCAAGTTGAACATTCTCTATTAATATTAATATACAAATATTTGTCAATGGTCGCAATCTTCGAGTATTACGTCTGTCCTAAAACAACATCTTGTATGTCATTGTTTACTGAGTAGAGTTCCAGTTGGGCCGGAGAAGCGGCAACACTCGCGGTCAGGGCCAAAGTTGCTTTTCAAGCCACATTTCCGCCAAAACGGCGAAGTCCCGGAAGTTGACGACTCTTGAGCCTTGCGCCTCGTTCTTATATAACTCAGCGGCAGATAGCAATGGGCGATTAAACACATAAGTGCTGGAATTCTTTGCAGTAAAGCCGGAGACCTCGTCGAACTTGTAATGTAGCAATATATCATCGGTGGGTTCTACTCCACCAGCCGATCCGGCAAGGTACTTAATCTCATTCGCTGACAGAGCAGAGTTGTAGATACGGAACTCATCATAGATTGCATTCAAAAAGCCACTGCTACCATCGTTAAAGCTGCCTAAACTTACACCTTTTGCGCCACCGGAGTGCCTCGGCTGACGAGGCAACTGGCCTAATAAATCGCCGTCGCCGTAAAATTCCCCGGTGCACATGCCATCGATCGTATCTCGTATCACAAAAGCCATGTGGTGCCAAACGTTTGTACCTGTTGAAAAGTCTGGAAGATAGTCTTCTACAAATCGTGCCCTTACAACGTTTTCGCCCCTTGTCCGGATATATATACGATAGGGAGTATCACCGGCATTTTGGAAAGAAAAGACATAAGGGTAGGGTTCAGCAAACTGCCTTATATTTAACCATAGCGAGATTGTTTTGTCGTGGAAGTTGCTCATCTGGCTGTCATCAATATCGACCCAGTCATCGACACCGTCGAACTGTAGGCACCGGCCGCGGATCGGATCATTCACCCACTGTGAATTATCAGTCGGGAAATTCTGTAATATACCGTCATTACCCACTGCGTCATAATCAGTTTCGAGCCAGTCATCTACCATTATGCTCAGATCGTCGTAATCGACGTCGCAGTCATTGTCTAAGTCGCCGGCAGGTTTACTCAGCGAAGGAATGCACCTTGACCTATACAGCCGAATATCGTCAATGAGTATAGTTCCAGAGCCTCCTGCTGTGCCAGTTCTGTCAAAACCGATACCGAGTTCCGTAATACTGCTGAGATTCAAATCAAAAGCCGCAAGGTCGATATTCCATTCCTGCCAGGTTATCTTCGTCAGGTCATACGGTTGGCCGTCATATTTCACTTTGACTCCATTGAGCTTGACGTACATCTGTTCGGTAACAGCATTGTTCGGATCACCATAGAACCAAATCGACAACGCCTTAGGACTGCCTATAGTCCAATCCGGACCAATCGCCAGGTCAGCAGGGTTCACTGTAATCTCTGAATTATTAGCGATGCTGTTGTCGTACTCCAATTGCACCGACTGATTGCCGCCATGAACGATTTCAGTCTCATAAGCAGTGCCCTCGAGATAACCGATGGTCGAGCCGTTTGTATCGATTTCATATCCGTCGGTCCAGGTGTTATATACCGCATAAGGTATGGTGTCATTGTAGTCCTCAAAAACGTCCACAATAAGATAGTCGGCTACCGTAAACTCCCAGACAGTACCTTTCCATGGACTGCCGGATGGAGCCCAGGCATTGTCATTAACCTCGTTAATACGCCAGTAGTAGGTGGTGCCTAAGTCGAGAGGACCGGTATCATAGCTGCAAGGATCCTGGTTGCCTTTGTACTCTGGCCGCGCCACGGGAGTGTTGTCGGCATCATTCATATCGTCCCAGTCGGTGCCGAAATAAACATCATGCGAAGCGGCATATTCCCCCGGTTTCCAACTTATGGTTTGGCCGGTAGTTGTCCATGGGACTGTTGCCAGGTTGACCGGGCTTGGATTCCAGGCAAGTTCTGGATCGACCATAGCGGCGTTTACTGTGGTCTGATCTGCGCTGTTATCATAAATCACCACTACTCTGCCGTCGCCGTCGTATGCTTTTATCAGGCCGTTTAGAATATGGTCGTTTATGGGTGATGTGGCATCTCCAGGTAATACGAGCGTGCCCTCCGTGATATCTATTATAGAGTTTTCATCGATGATCGGGTTATCGTTTCCGTTGTTAAAAGTGCCACCGTACAGATATATACGACCGGTACCACCACTTTGCCCCAATTTGATGTTATCAGTGACATTGATCTCACCGCCGGTCATATATACATTACCCGTACCATATTTGGCAATCTCAAAGTCGTCGGACTCACCTCCGGTGATATTTAGAGTTCCACCATGTATATACAACCAACCAGTTCCACTTGCATTTTTCCCTAATTCGAGCTTATCAGCGACAGTCATTTCACCGCCGGTCATAATGAGAGTACCGGTGCCGTTGATCCCAATCCATAATCTGCCGTTGCCTGTATTAACAGTACCGCCGCTCATATTAAAAACGCCTTCGCCGCTGGACGGTTCTCCTATGCGAAGATGACCACCCATGCTCAGTGTGCCTCCGGTCATGTCCAGGTAGCAAGGCCCCGTGCTATATCCAACATACATAAACCCACACGCTGCGTTCACAGATGAATCTATCAGGCAGTTTGCGTCCGGAATATTAATCTGGACTCCATCATCACTACCAGGCACACCATCAGGATTCCAGTTATCCGTCAGACTCCATAGAGGGCCGTCGCCGCCATTGTCCCAAAAGAAATCATCCGCTGAGGCATCAACCGACAGCATCAACACCAGAATACAAGAAATTAAATAAATCAATTTTTCACTCACAATACACCTGCTCCAAAAATGTTCGGTTAATAATGTATATCATGCCCACGCGTCCGGCGGGCAATAGCCTTTGGTAACCGCGTACGTGGCCGTATTGAGGGAGAATACTAATGTCAAATCTTATTTTCAAACGTTAATAGACTAAAAGCCGGTACAGCCGTACACGTAACCTGCACAAAGGAAATTAAACAAATATTTCTATATCTTATACCTCTTTCAATAAGAATCTAAAGAATCAAGAGTTGCACTTAACCTATATTGAAATACACGTCTCCTACAACTGGCACCAGGTCTTCAACTTTTGATTGAGCCAGCGGGCCTATACCGATTCGTTCGGTATAGGCCCCGAACTGGCGCCAATTCATTTAGCTCAACAGCAGTCCGGCAAAGCTTAACCCTTTAGCATAACTATGCCGTCCTGATTCAGGTGTTACTCCATCGAGGATGTTAATACCCTACTTAGGTCGGCTCACCTATTTGGTCGGACCTGCAGCGTAGTTGTCTGCGATCTGTTCCTCACTCATAGCTGCGTCGTAGATGTTAAACTCACTGATCGAACAATTCATTGTTGGATCTACACCGTAAATTCCCTTGCCAAGATAAACAAAATCGTTGCTCAAGCCGCTGATTGTAGTATCACCCAACGGTGCCGTACCTATCAGAACGCCGTCTACGTAGTAGGCCAGCTCTGCTGTCGTAATGGTTAATACATAATGATGCTCGATACCATCATTAAGTTCAGGGCTGCTTACGCCAACTTCATCTTCCCAGGGATTAACTTCATCGGGAGTATTTGCAATCGATCCTCTGTTCATCTGATCTCCACGGCCAGTGCAAATACAGATGTAATCCTTACCCATTCCGTTGTCCCATGTACCGCCAAAAGATGCTGTCATGCTAAACGCATTGTCAACCGACTGAGTCGACCAGAGTTCCAGAGTCACTGCAGAATATGTGTTAATAGCAATCACATCGCCGGGCATTTCCATCCAGTCACCATCACCGTCAACTACGAGTGAGCCATCGACTATCGCTGCATCGCCAACCAGTACACCATCGGCTTCACCGACGCTGTCACTGCCCGTACCATCCTGGAAAGTGTACGAGTGAACCGGATCTATTGGCGGGCGGAATCCTGCAAGATAACGAATCTCACCTTTAGACAAAGCCTTATTGTAGATCATGACTTCGTCGTGAATACCTTCGGAGAAGCGGCCGCTTGCCTGGCTGTTTGTTCCTATTGCGACATTGTAAGTATTGGGCACGATGCCAACACCCTCATAGTCTACAGCAACGCCTACTTCACCGTCGACGTAAATAATCAGCTTTTCTCCATCAAAGACTCCTGCTGCGTGGTGCCATTCACCATTAAATTCTTCGCCAACGTCGGCATGAGCCGTTATCCAGCCACCATCATAAATGAAGAACTCTATCGCATTATTCTCCCTGTGACCCTTCAGCATATAAGAAGTGTCGCCTTTGCCGACCCATGGGTCATTCTCACCGTTGCCTATATCATTTACGTTCACCCATGCTGCAAGCGTAACCTGCTCAGTGAGGTCAAAGATTGGGTTATTGCCGAGGTCAACATAGTCATCCACACCATCGAGTTGCAGACCCATGCCAACCGCACCTTCGACAAAGTTGGGCTCGCCGACAATAGTACCATCGAGACCGTTGCCGGAACTATCATTCGCATCGTTCTCAAGTGCGTAGTACGCTACCATACCGTCACTGCCGGGATCGACCGGTTCGGGAATGGCTGCCAATATGGCCGTACCCCATTGAGAGGCATCATTCCAGCCTTCTACGGCGGAAAATCCGAGCATCTTATTTTCACGCGAATCACCACCGTCGTCGTCGTCATTGTAGTAACAGTCAATACCGATCAAGTCACCAGCCAGGGGCGCTGCGCCCTGTATCGACAGCCAGGGCAGCTTTATCTCGATACGCCAGCCGGTCTCGGTGGTTGCCTGAGCGTGTTCCATACCTTCGGTATATCCGTCAATGTTGTTTCCCTGTATGTCGTCCGTTGTCCACCCAAACGTATACTGGTGGTCGTCTCCGGCCAGCGGAGTGTCTACCTTGGTGTTACCACCGTCGAAATATAATTCCACACTGTCGTCCAGCCAGGAATCGGCCGAATCATTTTGCAGACTGTCGTCGGTAACGTCCACGAGAATATAGAGATTTTCCGCATCATACAACGCCATCCAGCTACCGGAGCCATTGGCCGGATCATCCAGAGGGACGAAAGAAGCCACTGATGCGCCCGCCCAGGTTTGATCGACCTGGCCGTCAAGCACAGGAGGTTGCGTGGCAAAGCCGATTTCCATATCGATCTTTACAAAGCTGTCAAAAGTAAGCATAATATCATTACCCGCACCACCAACATAGGTCAGGTTGTAGTAGTAATTACCTCCCTCAACACTCAGAATCACTAATACGCCTTCCGGTGCAGGTTCACCATTGACCGTGTCAAAGGCATTTGCACTATTTGCATCATCCGGTAGATCCACCAACAAAATATCAGCCATCGGAGGTTCACCAACTGCACTCACAAGCAGAGTTGCCGTTGTTTCATCACCCTCAGGATCGATAGAAGCACTATCGTCGAGGCTGATCGGACTTACACCAGCGGCATCGACCTGGAACTCGAGAGTTCCAGAAGCTCCGGCACGATCTCCGACAATCAGACTATCCATCTGAATAGAAGCTCCGGTGCCGATTATGGTTAAAATTCCCTGGCCGCCGCGGGCCCCTATAATCAACTGCCCTCCTGGTTTTTCCTCGTTGTCGAGATATGTGATGGTTCCGCCACTTATAGTATAGTGGCCGTCCGAACCTCCACTATCTCCAATGCCAAGCTTAGCACTGTCCTTGCCGGCTGTGAGGCGTAAAAGCCCTCCTGATTGCTCCACATAGCCAGTGTCGCCGGCGCCAACACGCATCCAACCGGCGCCGAGTAATTCTGCTCCTTCTTCAATGATCAATGTTGCATCCTCGTATACTCTGAGCCTTTGACCTGCACCCCAGTCTCCGGTATTGATATTTAAGGTGCAAATTGTTCCCTCATTCCTGATCTTGACCTCTTCTTCACCAGTCGGAACATATCCAGCACTCCAAAGGTCGGCCTCTGACCAATTTCCTACATTACCATTGTTGAAATCATTAGAGGCAAAAGCACTACTACCCACAAAGCACATCAACAACACAAAAACACATAACCTTTTCATCTTAATTCTCCTTTCTTTTTTAATTTGACATTCGGAAACTTTAAACGTTAAGCCTTCGTGGGTATTCTAAATTATTGAGTAAAGCACCCAGCTTCACATGTCCGATATTCCTCCAGTATAAGCTCGAATAGATTATTTTAGCATAGAGAAGAGGGTAAAACAAGGGAAATTTGTTCGTGTTGGCCATTTTTAAAAGGTGAGTTTTAGCTGGAGACTGTAGATTTGTAATAATACCGATTGCCACTACTGTCCGGTCATAAGTCAAATAACATCAATTAGTTACAACAATCAGCGTTATCAGTTGTGTGGCTGGCTTCCATAAGTACTTATAACATAGACACTTTCTCGAATAAGGTGACGCTCAAAATCATTAGAATTGTGTAAAGATTTGGGTTCATTCGATTAATACATAGCTCAACCTGCGCATTAATCGAATGAATCCTAAAAAGACATTAAATCCCCATTTGTACGAACTTGTAAGGGTAGCGAGGCTGCTGCTAAACAACACATTGAAGTAGTCCAAAGAAATGCCATTCGAATGTTGTGGATATCATATTCTGTGTAATTGTTTCCCGGTAATCACGATTATCAGGAAACGCGAAAACGGGCATCGAGCTTAAAAAGCCGTTTCATAGGCAAATTAAGGATCTTCGACTGTTCAAGAGATAAAGACTTACGAATTTGCTCAAGAATGTTTTCTATTCTGTTGTCATCGATAGCGATTAATGTAAACCAGATGTTGAAAACATCGTTACGGAGATAACTGTGGGTTACTTCATAAAACCGGCCTATTATTTCAGCAGCACGGTCCACCATTTCGGGGGCAACACTAACAGCAGCCAATGTACTGCGAAAGCCAAGTTTATTTGAATCGAAACTGGCCCCCATACGGCGAATCAATCCTTTATCGAGCATCATTTGGATCCTGTTCCAAATTTCCTCTTTAGAAATCCTCAATCTCTCGGCGATAACCTCATAAGGTCTCTCGCTCAGAGGAAAATTATATTGAAGCTCTTGTAGTATTTGGCTGTCGATTTTGTCCATAACACTTTTTTTGCCGTATGACAGATATTTTCACTCTCACTCTTTTGGCCAATTCCATGTTTACGCTTGACCTTTGTCTATCATATGATTATACAGAAAGAGCATAAAGAAAAGCCGCCGAAAAGTCAAGGTAAAGATCAATGGAAGTTGCTTATCCTCTATTCAGAAATAATTTACAGGACAATTATTCTCATTTATGAGAATGGTAAAAAAACTTAACTTTCTTCTATAATATCATGCTTCCAATTCAGGATAAGAATGTCAAAGGGAAAAGTCTATCTCGTCGGTTCAGGACCTGGTGATTTCGAGCTGATAACATTGAAGGGTTATAAGCTTATCCGCCAGGCTGATGTAATTCTTCACGATCATCTTATTCCGCTCGAATTGCTCCAACTTGCCAGGGCGGATGCCGAAATTATATCTGTTGGCAAATTTGCCAGCCGGCACACGATGTCTCAGGAGAAGATAAATGCGCTTTTGATAGAAAAGGCCGGCGATAATAAGATTGTTGTTCGGCTCAAGGGGGGCGATCCTTATGTCTTCGGCCGGGGCGGCGAGGAAGTCGAAGCTTGTGCCGAGGCGGGAGTAGATTTTGAAGTTGTACCTGGTATTACCAGCGCGCTGGCCGCTCCATCTTATGCTGGAATCCCGCCGACACACCGGGACTTCACCCCAAACCTCGCTATCGTAACCGGGCATCGTAAAGAAGGGAAAGAAATCAAGATACCCAATGCGGGCACGATTGTCTTTCTTATGGGTGTAGCTAACATTCCAAAGATCATAGATGCGTTGCTCAAAGCAGGCTGGTCCGAACAAACGAAAATCGCCGCCGTTGAAAACGGCACCCGCTATAATCAAAGAGTTATTACGGGAACCCTGAAAGACTTTCTCCAGAAGGTCCAGGAAGCCAATTTACGTACTCCCGCTGTTTTTATTGTCGGCAAGGTAGTGGAGCTTCAGGAAAAGTTGAATTGGTTCGACAAAAAGCCTAAAGTTCTTATCCTCGGCACACACCCGGAAAAATATACACACCTTGGTACCATTGTACATCGCCCGATAGTAAAATGTGTGGGTCTGGAAGATTACTCGCACTTCGATGAAATATTACAACGGCTGGAAACATTTGATTGGCTGATATTTACAAGCGCTCACAGTGTGAGATTTTTCTTTGAACGCCTGCGACTGCTGGGCTCTGATACCAGGTCGCTGGCCTCTGCGAGGATTGCTGCTATTGGTGAGACAACTGCCGGAGAGCTTGCCGGTTTTGGTATTTTAGCTGACCTGGTTCCGGATAATGAGTCGAGCGCCGGCCTCCTCGAAAAATTTGCAAGCCTGGACATGAAAGGCAAACGAGTGCTTCTACCGCGGGCGAAAGTTGCCTCTCGTGAATTGCCCGAGGGACTCGCCGCGATGGGCGCAGAGGTAGCGGAAGTTTCTGCATATATGACTGTTGAAGTTGAGTCTGCGGATGTCGACTTCGAACATATCGATAAAGTACTCTTTACAAGCGGTTCTTCTGTGCGAGCATTTGTGAAGAAATTCGGCAAAGTGCCGCCGCGCGTCGAAGCCTATTGTCTTGGCCTGCCAACACAAGCGGAAGCAAAGAAACATGGCATTAGTGCTGAGATTATACCCCGTCCGGTTCATTGACCGCAGCAGAAGAGTTGCGGTTATCATTTGAGCTGGCCAGTGATTCCGGCAGGCTCAGAAAGCGATGCTCGATATGGCTCTACACGGCAGAAGCGACTGTTGTTTCCTCAAGTATCTCTTTGACTTGTTTTGTGGCAATCCTTCCTCAGAGCAGGTATGCGAAAACTAATCAGGCATTTGAAAAATCTCGCCGCTGCGTTCCAATTCTGCCTGTTTTTCGTCATCCAGGCCGATTTCACTATCTGTTAAATAACACCCGGGATCCGGAGCCCATGAATCGCCAAAATGTAAATCTGCCCGAACCCGCAAACTCCCGCCGCAGCCGTCAAAAAACTTACAAAGCCTGCATCTTCCTTTTATGTGCCGGCGGCGATCTTTCAAACCTTTCATGACGGGATCACTCGTATCGGTCCAAATCCGGCTAAATGGCCTTTTACGCACATCGCCAAGGTCGTAATGCCACCAAAACTGGTCCGGATGAACTTTGCCGTGAAAATCAATACAGCCAATTCCCACGCCGCTGCTGTACATCCCGCCGCCGTTCCAGGTCAATAGCTTCCAGACTTCGTCTGCGCGTGCGGGATCCTCTTGCTTTAATTTCAGATAAAGATATACGCCATCGACATGGTTATCGACCGTCAATATATCGGTAGTTTTGCCTGCTTGTTTATATTGTCTTGTCTTTTTTGCTATTGTATCGACGGCCTCCCTTGTTTGGGCGTGTGTGAGATCCTCGCTTGCCATGCTCTTTCCCCTGCCGCTCGGGACAAAATGGTAGAAGCAGGCCCTCTCAATATTCTTTGACTCGAAAAAACCGAATAAACTCTCCAGATCCTGAACGTTTTTCTTAGTCAAAGTCAATCTTAGCCCGATTCGCACGCCGGCATCCTGGCAGTTCTTAATTCCCCTCACAGCTTTGTCAAATGCACCTTCTACGCCCCTGAACTTGTCATTTGTCTCGCCTATGCCGTCAAGGCTGATACCTACGTAGGAAACTCCACGCTGCTTTATTTTTTTCGCCATATCGGCGGTTATCAGGGTTCCATTGGTTGAAATTACGGTACGCATGCCTCGCTCGACCGCGTAGCCGATTAACTCAAACAGGTCGGGACGTATCAAAGGTTCGCCGCCGGAAAAAAGAACCGATGGAACACCGAACTGGATAAGATCATCCAGTACGGTTTTAGCCTCATCGGTTGACAGCTCATCGTCGGCTTTCGATACTCCGCTGTCGTTATAACAATGCACGCACTTGAGATTACACGACCGGGTGATATTCCATACTACGATAGGGCGTCTCTCGGATGCTTTCTTAGGGACGATTTCACCTTCACGTTCGCCCGAGCCCCTGGCCCCATAGCGAAGCCAATCGCCCGGGGTAATCTGGTCACAATATAATTTGCTGATATTTATCATAGAAAAACCTGTAAAAAAATTCTAATAGAGATCAACGAGTTGCTTCGGGCGGCACATAAGCGCAAAAAGGTTCTTCGGCCATATAGTTACCCGTGGCGGCATACGCTCTGCCCCGACACCCGCCGCATACCTGTTTGTACCCACAGACGCCACATTTACCTTCCAGCTCATTGCTGTCACGCATCCGTGCAAGATCTTTGCTGCCGTACCATATATCTGAAAGCTTCTCTTCAAGCACGTTGCCGCAATTGACGGGCAGATAGCCGCATGGAAATACATTGCCCTGATGCCCCACAAATAAAATTCCGAGGCCGGCCAGACATCCTTTCGATGCTCCTCTGTGTCCGCTCCTGCCTGGAACATCGCCTTGGCCATGGCCTGTTTCCGTACGGGATTTGTACAAACCCTGCTGCCTGATGACACGCTCGTAATGAGGGCCGCAGGTCACTTTCACTTGTAATTCACCTCGACCATCCATTTCACAGATATCGAGTAATTTCTGCTCGTACTGCTCGGGTGAGAGCATATCAGTTTCCGCAAGGGACTGCCCGCAGCCGACGGGTACAAGCATAAATATATGCACCGCTACCGCACCGAGTGATTTGGCAAGGTTGTAAACTTCTTCTAATTGCCCGGCGTTATGTTTGGTCAGGGTGATGTTTATCTGAAAAGGCACCTTTTGATCACGAAGATATCCGATGCCTTCAATCGCACTTTCAAACGATCCTTCAAGCTGACGCAGCTTGTTATGAACCTCCGACGTCGCTCCATCCAGGCTCACCGCTACTCTCGCTATTCCACTGTCACGTATCTGCTCAGCTACGATTGTGTCTATCAGCGTCCCATTTGTCGCAAGGGCGGGAGTAATTCCTAATGAACGAGCCTGCTTGACTAAGCCAAACAGGTCCTCGCGACAGAGCGGCTCACCGCCCGAAAAAACCAGTACAGGCATCATGGGCTGACCTCGCCCCAACTCAGCCAATTGTTCAATCAGGACCTTCGCCTGTGCCGTTGTAATATCTTTGTGGGCTTGTTCGTTAGATTCTATACGCCGGCAGTGCGCACAGGTCAAATTGCACCGTATCGTGCTCTCCCAAAATAAAAGCCTCAGCATCTGCTTTGACGTTGAAGGATCTTTCACTGTTTTACATCCTCCTTACCATCCGATTCGGACATTATCTCTTTGGCCTGCCTGACAATGCTGTCGAGAAGCTTTGCAGCCTCAGTCGCCCCGTTTTCCTTAGCTACGTTATTGACGTTCTTGATTACGCAATGCAGCAGCTTATTAACGATACGGTTGACCATAGCCTCCATAACCTCTTTGCACGAGGCCTCCTGCCTGACTCCGACGAAGAAGTGTTCCATCTCATTCTCGCTGATTTGCTTGAATTGCTCCTTCATCCGGCCTATCAGAGGCCCTATATCCTTAGCACCGAACCATTCGGTGAAGTCCGTAACATTTTCAAGGACAATCTCCATGCCCCTGGCCATATCCTGCTCACGGGCTTTACGATTCTGCTCTACCACGGCGGCTAAATCATCGATGCTGTAAAGATAAAGCCCCTCAAATTCGTTTACGGCAGGCTCGAAGTTACGCGGCACGGCTATATCGATAATCAGCAGCGTTCCTTCTTTGCGGCGGGCTGTGATTTCTTTGAAGGAATCTTTTCTGAACAGGTAATCCTGCACTGAAGCGGAAGCTATCGCTATATTTGCACTAATCAACTGATCATTAAGCCGCTCCCATTTCTCTGCCCTGATACCGTACTGTTCGGCCACCTTCAAGCCTCGATTATAAGAGCGGTTAACGACAGTTATATTCCGGGCTCCGGCCTGGAGCAGGTGCTGAACAAGCAACTGGCCGGTATCGCCGGCACCAATGACAACTACTTTCGCCGATGAGATATCTGCGAAAAGCTGCTGGGCTAATTCGACCGCAACGCCGGCAACGCTCACCCGGCCATTGGAGATTGAAGTTGTTGTATATACCTTCTTACTGGTGGTAAAGGCACAATGAAACAGCCGATTCAGGATTTTGCCAGTGGTTTTTGCGGCACAGGCAAGCTTGTAACTCTCTTTGACCTGCCCGATTATCTGCGGCTCACCCACGACAAGGCTGTCCAGACTCGATGCTACCATCAGCAGATGTCTGACCGCTTCTTCATTCTCGTACGCGTAGAGGAACTGGCGGAATTTGTCCAACTCAATGTTGTGAAACTCTGCGAGGAACTCGGCAAGTTTAGCCGTATCGGTTCCTTGGTAGTGTTTGCCGGCACAATATAACTCGACACGGTTGCAAGTCGATATAAGTACGAACTCAGCCTGGCCGAACCTTTTCTTCAGTTCGCAAAGCGCCCTGCTCGTCTCGGCGGTATCGAAGGCCAGCTTCTCGCGAATATCCACCGGGGCGGTTTTATGGTTGAGTCCTAATACGACAATCTTCATCTTTTGCTCTTATTTTGCCTGTTCGGCAGCTTCTGTATCGGCACCGGCAAAGTTATGTCCCGTGCCGCAGAATACCGAAGTGCCCACTACTGCAAATAGAATCAAGGCGAAAGCGACAAGCGTTACGTGGGCAATCGTCTTTTTCTTTAATTTAACTGTTTTCAACAGTACCATGATCGTCCCTAAAAGCAGCCAGACAATAGCGATAAGGACAATTTTAGAGTCAGTGAGCCAATCGATGGCCGTCATATTGAGCGAGGCCGAGGTAGCCGCCAGGCCGATACCGCTTGCCAGCCCAAATGTCATCAATACGAAGCATGATTTAAGGCCTAAAAGGTTCATACGTTCGAGTTTCTCAATGTTGGGTACTTTGCCGAGGACATGGAGAAGATTCTTTTGCTTGAGTTTTCGCTCGGCAAAGAGATAGAGCACTGCGCTTGCGGTGGCGAGCATCGCCGATGCTCCGCCAAGAATCATTGCGATAGCATGAGCAATCGCCCAGGGAGTAGAGGCTGCGGCGTGAGCCTGCGAGGCAGGCTCGGCAACAATACCCGCCATTAAGACAAGCAATAGCATTACCCAGGCCATTACTGAAGAAAACCATACTCTATGTATGGCTATACTTAAAAACAGGTATGTCAGGCCGAATACGATAGTAAGGACAATCATAGACTCGAACAGCCCCGTCAGCGGCACAGCTTTTATCGCTATGGCCCTGAATATCAGAATCACCGCTTCGAGTGTTACGGCCAGTGAAACAAGGGCCAAAAGAGAGCATCTGAGTTTCTCGCCCTGCCTGAGCAACTGAAGAACCCCAACCACCGCTGCTGCGAAACATATAACAACAACGAGAATAAATACGGCCATCTCAGGCAAAGGCAGGTCGAACATACTTATCCTTCTTCCTTTATATTCTCGGCACTCAATCCGGTAACATATGTCGGAGGAATCTTCTTGAGCTCCTTTTGGGTTATCAGTATGCGATAATCAGATACTTTGCAAGCCCGGCTCATACGCTTAACGATCTGCTCAACCTCCTGAATATCGACACCATGGACCATTGTATATAAGTTATATGGCCAGTTTTCTGCTGTTTTACGCTCGTATGCGTGGCTGATCTCTTTAAATCCAGCCAACGTTGTGCCGACCTGCTCAATTCGCTCAGGCTCGACTCGCCATGCGATCATCGCTCCGCCGGACAAACCCATCTTTAAATGATCTACTATCGATCCTATACGTCTGAGCTTGCCTTCGCGCTTCCAGTTATCGAGAACCGCTAACAGCCGTTTTGTGTCGATACCCACCAGTTCGGCCATGTCCTTATATGGCGTTTGGCTTCTCGGAAATCCCTCCTGAAGTACGGCTAATATTCTTCTCTCAATATCAGATATTTGATTTTTCATTAATTCACTGGCAACGGATTATAAGGGTCGTTTACAGCTATTTATATTTCACACCTATCGGAATGGATTAACATTAAAATGCTATTTTTAGTAAGTTCTACTTATAATTGCAAGGAAAGTTCTGTTACTCGTTCGTCAATCTGGGAATTTGTAGAAAAAACGCTACTTTTGCCAATAGACGTCATGTTTCCTACTCATAACTGATAAGATATCAGGCAATTCACACGGAATGATCGACTCGGATAATTCAACTCCGGAATATATTGCAGGAATTCCATTTTTGCTCTCGATGAATGTATATCCTATATTTTAATAGGGTGCTTACGAATAACCAATGCGGATTCAGTACGCATCAATTATTTTAATCAATTATTGCTATTATTGGATGGAGGGTTAGAAGATGGTGGGAGCAACTTCCCCTTTGACAAATCGAAAAAGCACAAACCGTATTTTTGTCATATTTTGTATTTCGATTGTACTTTCCCTGGGCATTGTTAACGCATCGGCGGCGCCGGCGCAAAGGGCTTATTCTTCCGGCTCACTGCGATCAATGGCAAGAGTTTACATGGCTTGCGGTAGTTACGAAAAGGCCCAGCCTCTTTTGGAGAGGGCACTTAATCTCGCAAAAAAGACGAATACCGCTGATTCCGAAATGTGTGCATGTATGATTGACCTGGCGTATCTTTATAAGAATCAGGGCAATATGGCTGAGGCCGAGACAATGTGCCTGCAGGGTCTGGAAATGCAGCAAAAGGTGAATGGCCGAAACCATCCCTATGTGGCTTACACGTTGAGAATTCTAAGCGAAATTTACGGCAGGCAGGCCCGGTACGACGAGGCTGTCGGTACGCTGGAGCAGGCATTAACTATTATGCGGGGATTTACCCTTGAAGAAGATCAGGATCTTGCACCATTTAAGGTAGATATGGCCCGCCTGCTTGCCGCACGGGGTGACTATGAAAAGGCCGAGTCTTATTTTAAGAATGCGATAGCTTCGATTGAAAATAGTTTTGGGCCGGATCATCTATATACGGCCAAGGTATACAGTAGTATGGCATCACTATATGCACAGCGTGGACGATATGCTGAAGCTGAAGAATTAATTGCCAGAGCACTTCCGATACAGGAAAGAGTCCATGGACCGAATCATCATCTGCTCATACCTGTCTGGCTGGTAAAATCAAGGATATACGAAGCTAAAGGGGACTTGCTTAATGCAAAAGTGTTTCTCGAAAAATCTCTGGGCGCCGTTAAAAATCAGGCTGATTCCGGGCACGTGGTTGAGTTTGATATTTTGAGCCGGTTTGGAGAATTCTATCTCTTAAGCAAAAAATACAGCCAGGCTGAAGATGTTCTGCAAAGAGCGTTGGAAGTTTTGGAAAGCTCACAAGGTACTAATAACGATCGAACAGCCATAGCTCTTAACAGTCTCGCAAAGGTTTATATAAATCAGGGTAAATACTCCAAAGCACAAAATCTGTGTAGCAGGGCGTTAGAAATACTCGAGAATGTTTTTGATGAATATCACCCGGGAGTGGCCGATGTGCTGGAAACACTGGTTCAGCTTCACCGCAAGACCGGAAACATGACAGAGATAGTAAGGCTGGAGCAGCGCGCCGAAGAAATCCGAGTGCATAAGCGGATTACTTATGCACCGATTGCAAAAGCCATACCGTAATAATATTAGTGCCCTAAAAAGAAGTTGCTGTCAGAGGCGGGTGTATTAGCCTCTGACGGCAACTTAAAGCTTTATAATTAGTCAATATTTCAGCCTGCCTGTTATCCCCAAATCTTAGTAAGTGCACAATCTCTGGTGATTTTCTAAAGAGCTCACAAAGTAATCAAACGCTTGAGTTTCTTCTTTGCATACTTAAAATCTTCATACCGAACTGCAGGATTCTGCCGGTAACGCTGGAGCAGGATTCATTTTGCCTTTCTCGTCCGGTTTTTCATGAATTGTGGTTGAATAACTGCAACTCCTTGGCAACACTTACTCGCTTGTTGCATCAATCAGAAATCGTATCGGCCGGGTGTAGTCCTATAACATACCTTTTTGTTCGCTACAAGGTCTGTTTTGCCCGAAAAACATAACTGATGGTCAGAAATAGTGTTACGTATGACATACGAGATGGCACTATTAGTTAGAAACGCATATTCAAATGGGCTGTTAAGGACGGGTCGGGAGTGATTGTGATAGGTAGTTTGAAAATGTTTTTGCAATTGCATCCAAAACGACGTTGTCACCTCTTGATTGATATAGACACACAAAATGATTTTTTACTTTCCAGCGGCCGAGCTTGCGTTAGAAACTATGAGGAAGTTCTGATCAACATTCGCAGGGTGATGGCCTGGATCAGACGTGAGAAAGTTCCTGTCATCTCTACCGCCGAGGTTTACCCCAACAATAACGGCTGCAGCGCGATGGGCTATTGCCTTGACGGTACTGAAGGGCAGAAAAAGATTACATGCACACTTCTAAATGATCGGGCGAGTTTCCCGGCGGACAATATAAATTCTTTACCGGCCGATGTGCTGCTGGCTTACAGACAGGTCATTCTACACAAGCGATGCATCGATCCTTTCGATGAGCCTCGAATAGAGAGGCTGCTTAGCGAAGTGGAGGCTGATGAGTTTATTTTAATTGGTGCCGGCACGGAATACGCCGTCAGGGCGACTGCATTGGGGCTGCTGCATCGCGGCAAGAAGGTGAGTATTATTGTCGATGCTCTGGGTTCGCATAACAAAAGAGAGGCGAAGTTAGCTTTACGCAAGATGCAGGCAAAAGGAGCAAAATTGATTATGACCAAAGACGTTGCCGGGGTTTCTCGCTTGAGACCATGTTTACCTTCGACAGCAAGAAATATCGCACGGGAAGAAAACTAAGCTGGTTGTTATTATTTAGTTCTTTTCGGCTCACCAACCTTCGGCAATGATTTCAATTCCGCAAAGCAGGGGGGGCGCCTGGCTTTCCGTCGCCGGGGTAAGTGCGATTCTTAAATCATCTTTTATGTTGATTCCTTTGAATTCTTTCACCACGGGCCGATTTATTCCGCCGGCATCCTTGAAGATATCGAATGCTTCCAGAACCTGCTGGTTCTGAAGGGAGACATTGAAAAGACGCCGGCCGATTTCGTTTTCCTCGGTCTCGGCGAAGAACAATCGCACCGTATAAGGCCGGGATTGTTCGAAAGCACCTTTGATATTTTCTTCGGACCACGCAGGAATCTTTTCAATGTTTTTGTCGTAGGCTTTAAAACTCGAAGGATTTCTGCCCGGTTGAATGAACATGCGAACGACAACTTCCTTCAACCCGGTGACACCTGAGGCTGCGATCCAGTTGTACCGGCCTTCTACACGCGAGCTGTGATACCGGAACCATTTTGCGTTTTCATATTCGGCACGAACCGGAATATCAGGTGACGGGCCTGCGACGCTGGGGAATTCCAGCCAAAGAGTTTTGTTTTCACTGTAACGGTTACCCGGAGCGCCGAAATTTATCCCGATCTGTTTGACGGGGGTAGGCTCGCTCGGTTTGAGGTAATAATCGAAAGTCCAGTAACTAACGTCCGGCATATGAATAAGGGCCAGTGACGCCTGATTTTGATAAGAGCACGTGCAGGTTCGTGTGTAGTCCGGTGCATTCAGCAGGCCGTTGGCGATAATCAGGTTCGATGTGCATCCTGATCGGAATCCACCGAGATTAGCTGTGCCGTGTCCCGCGGTCAAGTCCACAAAAGCGCCGGATGCCGAGCGGAAGGTCAGAAGGTTTTCGCTTGCAATCGCCGTGTTGCAACCATAAAACCGAATCCACGACCAGGGAATTTTCTCGCCGGTCATCGGGTGTTCACGCAAAATCGGCTTGCCGGTCAGCAGGTTCAAGGCCTTTGCTTCGAGAGTTGCCGCATCGGTACCTCCGCTGGTTTGTGTGATGATCCGGTCGTGATAAATTATAGGAGGACCTTGATATTTTTCGTCGTTTCTCCAAAGGAGTAAACCGTCCGATCCCCTGTAAGCAGCCATTGCTCTGTCTGCTTCATCGGGCGCTCGGTCTCTTGAGCGGCTGCTTGCTTCGAGTAGCACGTCATGCTCGGCTGAATAAGCCAGCCATGTTCCGACTACGCCCTCGTTGGTCTGCCAAATTGGAACCCCAGTCTGAGCGTCTAACGCATAAAGCGTGTGTCCTTCCTCGAATTTTAATCCCCGTCGTCTCAGTGTGGCCATCTTGGCTTGGCTCATGCCGTCGATACAGAAAACTTTCCCGGCGGCCATCGCGATTGCATTGTGACGATGGGAGTATTTAGCGTTGCGTCGCCAGATCACATCGCCTGTGTGGCGGTCCATGGCTACAAGCATTTTGCTGCCGGATGAATATTCCGTATTCAATGTCACGCCGGTGATATTATTCAGGGCGAATTTCCCGGCCGTCCTGTCGATTCCGGATTTTCCATTCGCCACAGCGACCAGGTAAGGGTGAAGACAAAAATCGCTGCCGCTGGCCTTTTCGTTATGCCCTTCGATTGCCAGCACGTTCGTTCCGGCTTGCAGAAAATTTGTATGATTGTCTATCCTGAAATATTCCCAGCTATCAGCCTCGTGTTTTCCGACGCCCGATGCTCTTCGGCCGCTGCCGCTCGTAACACCGACGCGGAGAATCTCTCTGTCATTAAGGTAGGCGATAAAGGCGTCGTCGTATTTGACGACCAAACCAAGCTCGGCGATCTTGTCCGGCTCGGGCAGGTTGAATGACCTGCGTAAATAGACGACTGAGTAACGGTTCCTCATATTCTTTAGTGTCGTCTTGATATCGTCGTCGCGGTAACCGAATCCGGCCGCTGAAGTTTTCCAGTTGCCGGTCTTGAAATCCGGCTGCGTCCACCCGCTGCTTGGATGAGCACCGGCCAAATATTGCCAATCGGCTCCCTTGTCAATGATTGGCTTGCTGTTCTTGGGTAAAACTATACGCCCTGTTCCATCTATCAGCGGAACTTCAAGCGGCGAAGAAGTTGCCAAAAGCAAATCATCCCGGACGGCCAGCCAGCCGAAGAGCGGTTTGTCCTCGCCCGGCATCGAAAATTCCTTCGTTGTTTTGCCCGTAGCGGGATCGAGGACTTGTATCTTGTCTCCGTGCACAATATAGATGGCGTCGGATACAGTGACGTAGTTGCTGCCGATCTCGTTGGCTCCGGGCTGGTGACTCGTATTGTCGTAGAACTCGCCGAGGTCCTCGAACTGTCTTTCCCACAGTAATCTTCCCGTATAGACGTCGACCGCCCGGATCGTATTCGGTCCTTCGATGAACAGCCGGCCTCCGACTACCTGCGGCGACGGGCCGTGACCGTGACGCGGCAAGACCTTGTCGTTCGAAGGTCCGCCGAACCACAAAAGCCCCAGCGGCGCTTTGACGGCTTTGTCGTTAGACATCACGGTATTAGCGGCGTCGCCGTACTGATGGGTCCAGTCCGCCGAATCGGGCAAAGCTCCGGCACGTTTCAACAGCAGAAAATCGCCCGAGCTTGTAATCTCGCGGCCGGGCAGGTTCAACCCGGCCAGCCGGCTGAAAATATCCGCGTGTTTGCTCTGCGGAACAGAAAAGCAGGCCGTGCCGCCATACGGTCGCAGCGAATGAAAAACACGCTCGATAAAAACGTCGCCCTTGCCGGTGCCGGCGGCCTGGAGGTCTTCCGAGACGATCAGATTCGCCATGTAGGGGGCAAGCCGCATCGTCGTGATGTCACCGACATGAACGGAGACTCGATTTCCGTACAGCCCCGCATCGTCGAGCTGCTGGCGAAACACGGCGACCTTCTCGGCATCGGGATCGATCGCGATTATATGCAGGTCCGTTTTACTTATTAACCGGTAGAGAAGCTCGCCGGAGCCGATGCCGAGCTGAAGGCAGTATCCCTCTTTTTGTCCGGTCATTTCCAAAATCCGTTCGGCTTTTTCCGCCCATTGACCGGAGCGGCGTCGCAGAGGTTTGGCTTCTAAAGCATAATGTTTGGGCTCGGTTTTCTTTTCTGCGAAGCAGTAGAGTTTTCCTTCGAAGGTAATCACGAAAAGCCTGCCGTCCGCTGCGAGCATGTTCCAGGCTTCGCCGTCGATCCTCGCCTGCCACGAGATTTCGGATATATTGTTATTGTCGGGAATATCAACCGCCAGAACCGTACCGTCTTCGCCGCTGCCGTACACTCGCGAGCCCGCGGCCATGTGGATTTTATCGAGCCCGGGCAGGGCCTCTGTGGCACCAAGGTCTTTGGCTTTTTTAGCTCCCGGTGCGAGCTGATATGCCACTACGGCATTATTTCTCACGCCGATCATAACATCATCTTTTATCACCGAGACCGGCGCGCGGGAGATTCCGATACCATCGGACAGTTTGTATATCGAGCCGTCGTTGAAGAAATAATCGTCCGAGGCCATGACGTTGCAGACGCCCATTTTACCGTACTTATTGAGATGGTAGTATAGGAACTTTCCCGTCCTGCGGTCGTAGGCGGCCGGTACGGACCGTCCTCCTGCTACGAGCAGCTTGTCCTCTGTCGCGACCAGATATCCCTGCGGCGCCACGCCGGCAAAGGCCGGGCTGTTATGAGGCTGCAAGAGGTACGTCGGGCCGCTGCCGCTGTTGGTCCATAGGACATCAGCCGTGGCCGCGTCAATCGCATAAATGAATGTCCCCATGAAGGGCCAGATGCTTGCCGCGAAGTATATTGTGTCGTCGTACAGCACCGGTCCGCCCCGCACGGGCCACATTCCGACGAGCCGGTCGTTGCCGATGACCTTGTTCGCCGCCGGGCCTGCGAGGAACTTCTCTATAAGAGAACCGTCACCGGCGTTGAGGCAGTACAGATACCCGTCGTCCGAGCCGAAGTAGAGTTTGTCCTCGAAGGCCACGGGAGCAAAACGCACCGGCCCTTCGCAGTAAAAACGCCACTTCTCGGCCCCCGTTGCCGTGTCATAGGCGGTCACTTTATCTGAGACCATCGAGCCGACGAAGATACTCCCGCCGGCGACGACCGGTTCGTATGAGGCGTCGAACTGCAATCTGTCCTGGTTTTGAGGCCAGGCGGGCTTCGGGGCCTCCAGCTCGCGAACCCACTGCAGATTCAGCTCAGCCGGCAGTTGTTCGCCAGATGCTGCAGAGCGGCCCGCATTATATCGCCACATAGGCCAATCGTATCCATGCGCGACCGCCGATTGAAAAAAAATCAAAAGTAAAAAGGCAAAGTGCAAAATTGAGGTTCTCATCATCGCGGAGCGTTGATTCCACATTTTTAATTGTTGAAATTTGATATTTGCCATATAGATAAATTAATTGTCCTATCAAAGTCTCTATTTTCATCAGCTTAACAAATCCTTCTCAAATTTGCAACCGACTTTTGATGACTTGAGGCGGATCCTTACGACTCAGGCAACTTTTATTTTGTGTAGCTTGCACAGCCTTTTGAAGACCGCCCAGTCGGCTTCGATCTGCCAGTAGGCTTTCAAAAAGGCAATGTCGTTAAGATCTAGCCGGCAAAAGGTCAGGTAGAACGCGCTTTCGGTTTTGTGAGTTTTTTCGAAATGCGACAGTCTTGTCGTGTCGAAAAAAGGCTGTCCTGACCGCCGATATCAGCCCTTTTCCTGCACCCGCTGCGGCTCGAAAGACATTTCCATTTTCAAATGCATCGAATAGGATAGAAATTGCTCAGCCCAGTCTTCTTGTCGTTTTCCCCGTATTATGCTATGATTCGTCGGCGATTAGAAGATTAAACGCAAAAAGTTCGTGAAGGATTTTTCTTATGACTGCAGATAAGAACGTTCGCTCGGCCACTTATGAGCTGTTGCCTGTAAGGGAGTTGTCAATCAAGCCCGATGCCAAAGGCTCCGAAAGGCCTTTTTTGGAATCCCTGCTGGTGCATAACGTATCGTGGTTCTGCCAGTTCCGATGGCTGGTGATCGCAACTCTTGGGTTCTATGGCATCGCGGGTTTGTTTCCTCGATTGATCGGTTCTTTCGGGATGCGCCGGCCCGGGGTATGGCCCTTTATCACGGGAGCGGTTCTGGTACTCAGCAATCTTGCTTTTCTGTATTCGGCCCGGACGAGGACTTCACCCGCCCAGATCATGTCTAATCTGTGGGGCCAGATTACCGTGGATTTGGTGATTCTCACTGGGGTTGTATACTTTGTCGGCAGCCTGGAGACGAATATCGCGTTTACATATCTGTTTCACATCGTTCTGTCGTGCGTGTTCTTCTCCCGCAGGCAGTCTCTGATTGTCACGGCGATGGCGATCGGTATGTTCGCGGCGTGTACCATGGCCGAATATGTTCTGAAAATACTGCCTCCTATGAGTATCTTCGCAGACTCTTTACGCGAAGAGTCTGCCTCGCCGGTACTGACGATACTGGCATTCAACTTCTTTCTGACGATCGTAATCTGGCTGGTGGTGTGGTATCTTGCTTCTCATCTGTCGTTAATGGTACGCCGGAGAGATTTCGAACTGGCTGAAACCAACCGACGGGTTGTGGCTGCTTGTAATGAACGGTCCCGGCACATGCTGACCACGACTCACCAGCTAAAAGCACCCTTTGCGGCGATCTATTCCAACGCTCAACTGCTGCTCCAGGGATACTGCGGCGAGATCCCAGACGAGGTGCAGAAGGTGATAGAGCGGATATTGCTAAGATGCCGGCGATTGACGGCTGAAATCCAGGAAATGCTCCAGTTGGCAAATCTCAGTTCGACGAGCCTGGAATCTATTCCCCGAGTCAGGATGGTTTCAACCGAACTGCTGGAGTGGTGCATCTCTCAGGTTGAAAGTGTTGCTCAGGAGCGGGGGATTATTTTCAAAACTGATATCCGGCCGGTCAGCCTTCTTGGTGCTGAAGATCACTTCAAAATGTTGTTTGTCAATCTGCTGTCAAATGCGGTAATATACTCGCAAAGAAACGGGCAGGTAAATGTTTCCTGTAAGCCGGGGCCGAATTTGGAGCCTGTTGTCGTTATTGAAGATAACGGAATAGGCATTCCTGCGGATAAGTTGCCTCGTATCTTCGAGGAGCACTACCGCACCAAAGAGGCCGTTCAACATAATAAAGAGTCTTCCGGGCTGGGTTTGGCTATTGTTAAGCATGTGGCTGAAATGTACTCAATTCGTATCCGGGTGGAGTCTCGCCCCGGATTCGGAACGAAGTTTGAGCTGAGATTCCCCGCCTTAGATGAAAGTTCGTAAAAACGATTAAGAAGGAGTAATAAAATGGCTTATGTTTTGATTGTGGATGACGACGAGGACTTTGCCCAGACTACAGCGACTGTCTTACGTAAGGAAGGGCACGATGTTCAGATTGAGCTGGATACCGACGATGCAGTAAAGAGCATGCAAAATAAAATTCCGGATTTAGCGGTACTGGATGTCATGTTTCCTGAAGATATTTCGGCAGGCTTTGAATTGGCTCGTTTTATGCGTCACGAAAGCGAGCAGTTCAAGATGATTCCGATACTGATGCTCACGGCGATCAATGCCAAGTTCCCGCTGGGATTTGGGCCCAAGGATATCGACGACGACTGGCTGCCCGTGACTGAATTTCTCGAAAAGCCCGTAGATTTTGACGTCCTGGTGAATAAAGTATCGAAGCTTCTCGGCCAAAATAGTACAGCCGACTGAGACCAAAAACTCTAATTTTCATACGTTAGAAAATTGAAACCGGATAGTCTTTCGCCTGTATGGAAGGATATCTTTGCCATGCTGATTGGCGCCCTGATCGTTACGAGTATCGCATGCGGTTCTGATTCGAATCCCAGTTGGCCTCAATTTCACGGGCCGAAGCGGGATAACCTCTCGATTATTCAGGAGAAGGAGAAATAATGGTCGGTACAAAGCACAGAAAAATTCAATGTTGCCTGGTTCTGATTTTCATTATCTCGCTTTCGGCTTGCTCGAAGCTGCCCGCGGCTCAGGACCGGGCGGAACTGGCCAACATCGCTATTCCCAGACTTGAAAAAGTGCTGCAGGAAAATATTGCTTCATTCTGGTATACCAAGTGCCTGGATCGCGTCAACGGCGGATATGCAATCAACTTCGACCAGAAAGGCAAGTTCAAAGGCCCAGGCACAAAAATGATTGTGACTCAGGCGCGGACGATGTGGCTCTTTGCCCGACTGGCCAGAGCCGGCTATGGCGACGACCAATATATCGATGCCGCAGAGCATGGCTATCGCTTCCTGAAAGAAAAAATGTGGGATGTCGAGAACGGCGGTTTCTACTGGGAAGTCGATGCTGCCGGCAACGAAAAACTCCAGCCCCGAAAGCACCTTTACGGCCAGTCTTTCGCTCTCTACGCTATCTCCGAATATTATCTGGCCACTGAAAGAAAGGATGTGCTGGATTTCGCGATTAGCTTTTTTGATCTACTGGAGGAAAAATCCCACGACAAAATATACGGAGGCTACATCGAATTTTTCAACGAAAACTGGACACCGGTATCTGCCGGCGAATCATCCTATATGGGCGCTCCGGCAAATCTGAAACTAATGAATACACATCTGCACCTCATGGAATCGATGACGACTTTCTATCGTGCCTGCAAACTGCCTTTGGCGCGCGAGCGGCTGCTGGAGCTTATCAATATTGAAAGTAACTCTGTCGTACGAAAAGACCTTGGCGCCTGTACAGATAAATATGATCGCGACTGGACGCCGAGACTCGAAGCGGCCTACGCGCGGATCTCCTACGGCCATGATATCGAGAACATCTGGTTGCTGATGGACGCCTGCGACGCGGCGGGTATTTCGAACTATCCGTTCGGCGATTTATATCGAACCTTGTTCGGTTATTCGCTGAAGTATGGTTACGACCAGGGCGCGGGCGGATTTTACGACAGCGGCCTTTTCAATCGGCCGGCAGACAATCTAACAAAAGTCTGGTGGGTCGAGGCCGAGGCCATCGTAAGCGCTTTATATATGCACCGGTTTTCAGACGATCCACAATATCTGGATATATTCCAGCAAACCTACGATTATATTGAAAAACAGCTCGTGGACTGGGAACATGGCGAGTGGCACGCGAATGTCACTACCAGAGGTGCCGTGCAGGGTGACAAAGCTAACAACTGGAAAGCAGGTTATCACAGCGGCCGGGCAATGATCGAATGCCTGGAAATCCTGAAGCAGTGGAAGAACTGACGGATTATGAAAAAATCAAAACTCAAAGATGAAAATTCGTAATTATGGAATCCCTTAGGGATGACTTGCGAAATTCTACATTTTACATTTTGATTTTTTATTTTTCTCAAGCGTTGTTTTCGCTTAGCCTGGAATTACATTGGTCGCGCAAGGGCCTTTTTTGCCTTCTCCGACCTCGAATTCAACTTTCTGGCCTTCATCGAGCGATGCGTACCCGGTTGTCTTAATCTCCGAGTGGTGAACAAACAAATCGTCGCCGCCGTCGTCTGGCTGGATGAAACCGAATCCCTTACTTGAATTGAACCATTTTACTGTACCTGTACTCACTGAAACTTCTCCCCGGCCTTATAAAGGCCGACTTAATAATAACTCTCTCTCTTTCGATTTTTTAAGAATATGTCCTTGAGAGAGGAAAGGAAATACTCTACTAACTGTTCAAATATACATATAGACCGAAAAAAGTCAATAAAATAAATAGAATATTTTTGGCGGTTTATAAGCCGTCCGAACTTCGCATCGAAGAACTTTGCTTCGATGATTGAGCGTTCGAGTCTTTGCTGGTAAACTGTACTTTGTGTCGATCGACGACGTTCGGGACAGATGACTATCTTTTTGGAGAATAACTAATGCCGATAAGGATTATAGCGCTAATTATTACTTGTGCATTTTCGTCCCTGACTTTGGCGGCATCTGTACCGTCAATCCCGGAGCCGGCTTATAAAATAGTCGACGACTTTTCATACTCTCAGCGGACCGCCGTTACGATCTGGAAGCCGATGGCCGGCAGCAAGCCGGTTTCGCTTTTAGAAATTGAAGGCGGGAAAACCTTGAGAATGCAATGCAATTTCCGCGGCACAAAAATAGAACGTGCATCCTGGGACGGCAGCCTCAAACTCGACCTGACCATGTGCAAGGGTTTTCAATTCCTGTTTTACTGCCCGGACCCAATGCCTGTGGCAAATTTTGCCGTCTACCTGCACAGCGGAGACGGGTGGTACAGGGGCGGATTCGATGCTCCTGCTTCCGATGGATGGGCTGCGGTCAGGATTAATAAGAACGCGACTAACATCGAAGGCCGGCCGGCAGGATGGGGCAAAATCGACACGGTTCGCATTTCCGCATGGCGGGGCCAGGATGTAGACGCCGAGTTTTATATTGCAGCTCTGGGTGTATTCGGCACAGCGGGCAGGATTGTTATCGTTCGCGGCGATTCGGTCGCGAGCGAGGCGCCGAACGAACTGGATGCCGTCAGGCAATACACGCAGGTTATGAGTGAGTTTTTTGACAGGGCGGGCCTTTCGCATACAGTCCTCAGCGACCATGATGTCACGCCGGAGAGGCTTAAGGGTATGAAGCTTGTGGTTCTGCCGTACAATCCGAATATGCCGGAGACTGTGACCGGCGAGATCGCAAAATTTCTTCAGGCCGGCGGGAAATTAATTGCGTGCTACACACTGCCCCGGCGCCTCGAATCGATAACAGGTATTCGAATCGGCCCTCATATTCGACAGAAATATCAGGGCAATTTCGCCTCGATCCGTCCTTCCGCCGATGCCTTACATGGAATGCTGGCGGTTACCAGTCAAGCCTCGTGGAATATACGCGATACATCCGCCGTCGAGGGACGCAGCCAGGTTGCCGCATGGTGGTATAACGACAAAGACCAGTCTACAGGCAAACCCGCTATCGTCGCCAGCCCAAACTGCATCTTCCTGACGCATGTGCTTTTGGCCGATGATTCGGTCAATAAAATGCAATTGCTGCTGGCTATGGCCGGAGACCTTGTTCCGGATCTCTGGCATCAGGCAGCCGATGGCTGTCTCGACCGGGTTGGCCGATTGGGGCCTTATGATAATTACAATGCAGCCAAAAAAGGCATAATAAGACTTGCCGCCGGAGACACGCGAGCTTTGGAGCCTCTCAAAAAGGCCGACCAGCTTCACGCTCAGAGTCAGTCCATGTTATCCGAGGGCAAGTTTTCACAAGTCATTGCTGCCGCCGAACAATCACAGGAGTCTCTTATCGATGCGTACTGCATGGCGCAAAAGCCCTTACGCCCGGAACACCGGGCTTTCTGGTGCCACAGCGCGTTCGGCGTAGCCGGCATGACATGGGACCAGGCCATTAAGATTCTTGCCGATAATGGCTTTACCGCGGTCCTGCCGAATATGATGTGGGCCGGGGCGGCTTTTTATAAGAGTGACGTTTTGCCCGTGGCGGCGGCTGTCAAGCAGCAGGGCGATCAAATCGAACTTTGCCTGGCGGCATGCAAAAAATACGGCATCGAATGTCACGTCTGGAAAGTCAACTATAACATGGGCTGGGCGACAGATAAGGAATTCATCGTCGGGATGAAGGCCGATGGTCGAACCCAGGTAAACTACGACGGCTCGCCGAACGAGCGCTGGCTCTGCCCTTCACATCCGGAAAATCAGAAGCTGGAGATTGAATCGATGCTCGAAGTGGCACGCAAGTACGACGTCCACGGCCTGCATTTCGACTACATCCGTTATCCCGGAAATGAGGGCTGCTTCTGCAAAGGCTGCCGTCTGCGTTTTGAGAAAACAATCGGCAAGAAAATTCGCAAGTGGCCTGCCGATGTGCGGAATGACGACAGCCTGCAGGAACAATGGCTGGAGTTTCGGCGCCGGCAGATTACCGAAGTTGTTGCTGCCGTAGCGCAACGTGCAAAAAAAATCAGGCCGGACATCAAAATCTCAGCGGCGGTCTTTAGAAACTGGCCTGTCGATCGAAACGCAGTCGGCCAGGACTGGAAATTGTGGTGCGATCGCGGGTACCTTGATTTCGTTTGCCCGATGGATTATACGGACTCCAGCAGTCACTTCCAGCGCATGGTGGCCCAGCAGCTTGAATGGGCCGGCAAGGTTCCGTGCTTTCCCGGCATAGGTTTGAGCGTCTGGAGCGATTCGTCTGATATCTGCAAGCTTATAGAACAGATCAATGTCACCCGCAAGCTGGGCACGGGGGGCTTTACAATCTTCAACTATAGTCCTAATGAAGCGAATAAAATCCTGCCCCTGTTGGGAAAAGGCCTTACGCGGAACCAATGAAACTTATCCGGATGGAACAGTCATCTCGATGAAAACGTTTTCAGGCTCGCCGTCGCATTCGATTGTGTAGTCATCCGGCTTATCCATGTTTAATGTTTTCGTTTGAAGTTGCCCATCTATACTAAAGCCGTGAACGATTCGCAGGGCGGTCTTTGGAGTTTGCTTCGGAAGCAAATGCAGGCAAGCCCGAATTACATTCAGGCCTGGATTTCCCGTAAACTTGACATAAACCTGCTCGGCGGGCTTATCCAGCACAACATCTGTATCCCAGTTGCATCGCCAGTGGTTCGTCCATGCCGGCACGGATGATTTGTATATCTCCTTGAAGTCCGCCGGCCGGCCAACCGAATATGCGATACGGTTATCAGTTTTGCCTGCCTGCTGACCCTGGTGGGTACGGAATGTCGCGCCGGTGCTGAACCATGCGATTTTCATCCCCGCGGGAGCGGCCAGACGCAATATTGCGTCGCCTTTAATACGGCAGGTATTCCGCTCCGGGTCGTAATCTTCCGGCATTGCGGTCAGATGTTTCCGCAGGTCGGCAGGATCGGCGGTATTGGGATTTACCAGCATCGGGATCGTGACAAGGCCGTAGCGATCGCCGAGTTGGTATTGGAGATGATTTATTCCTTTTTTTAGCCTTGGCAGGCTGATCGGCGCGACCTGCACCCATGTGTCGATGGTTATGGATTTTATTGCCGGGGCTGCTTCTTTGCCGGACGTCGAGAGTTTCAAAAGATAGCCGTAAGTACCTTTGACTTTGTTCGTCAGGTCAAGAGTCTCTTTTGCGCCCGGCTCGAATATGCCTGTCGCATCCCACGTAATTCCATTGTCCAGTGACACTTCTGCGTTAACGGGAAGGAAAGATTCTATTGCTACAACCGAGGCTTCCGCATCATCGGAAAAGTCCTCCAGATCATTGATTTTTGCTACGATAATATAAGGCGTGAAGATTTTGAACACGATGTGTCCTCCGCCTGTATGTTTCAGGTGCAGTCCTTCTTTACCGGGGATAAGATTATATGCGGCATGAACGCCATCCGCGAAATCTGTCGACGCTTCGGATAAATCAGGTGCGTAGTGAAAGAGGCCGTTGCCGTGATTCCACCGCGTGAAATCCCGGTGGTTGGGTTTCATTCCCACCGGTTGGGTCTGGATGAGTTCTTTGATCCATTTGATTTGATTGTACAGGGGCAGATGATTCCACCGGCCGCCTTGTGGTCTCCAGAAGCGTGTGAATGATTCGCCCTGGCGTAGATAAAAATCCATCGTGTGGCTGCCTTCGAACCAGCGGTAATAATAATTAATCCTGCTGTCACGATAAATCTCGAACACCTTGTTCTTGTCCTGATCATTCGGAAAGAACGGCTCAACCTTAATCGGGGGATTCGTCCATAAGCTACGATTTCGCCTGGCTTCGTCGAGACTCGCTACCTTTCCGTCGGCATCGACTAAAATACCTCGCACATCCAGGTCGAAGTAGTGCCATGCCTGGTCGTACCAGAGCTCCGTCGCGCAGTGGTTCCAAAGTTCAAGTCCAAACGAACGGCCCTGCTCGAAGCCGATACCCTGAAAGATTCCATCCAGTAACGGGCCGAAAATACCGCAATAAGCCATGTTATAAATGTTCAGAATCTTGAGTGGATCGCGGACCGTTGCGTATTCGTCGAATGGGTCCGGCCCTTCGAGAATCTCGTTGAAATGATATAGCCCTGTTTCGTAGCCGCACAAATACTGCCACACTGCGATTGCAAGGTCGTTGCCGGTTTTGTCTTTCCATTCGTGGAATTGACGGAAGCGTTTTAAATCTGTCATGTCGGCGGCATGCTCGCTGGTAAGGCGGACGCATGTGACCTTCGCCGCGGATTTATTTGTCATCGCTGCAAACGCGATAAAAAGAACTATAACCGGGTAAATCAGTCTTCCTGGTTTTTGGCTCGAAACCGACATTTCAACTCCCTGTTAAATTATCTAAGGCTCGTCATCGTTTGGGCGACCGCTTGTTGAAGCTCTTCAGGGCTGAGCAATTCAATCTGTCTGTTAAGTCGCAATACGTTACAGCGGCCGTCATGGACAGGATTAGGTTCGTACAGAAGAATGTTCGCAGGAGGCATGTTGTTATTTTGGCCGGGGATATAGACATACTTGCCGCCCTCAGGGTCCGGGCATTGAAATAGCTGCGTGCTGCCGCTGAATTCTATCAATGCTTCGAGTGACGGCGGAAAACTGTCGTTGCTAATGGCATATATTTGTATATTTTGTCCTATTGCTCGCAGATTCATTTGGCACGTTACAGATAAGGCTTTGTTTTGTGTTTTTATCATGCCGTCGGTATATTGCTGTCCAGCCTCCCCCACGTTTTTGATTACCCATAAGACGGCTAATGCAATAAGCCCGAAAAAAATAATAGCGGTGACAATGTTGATAATCGTGCCGCCGTGAGAATCTACCCGCCGGGCCGACAAGAAGTTGTGACGAGCAGGTTTTGCTCTGATAGATTCTTTCTTTCGCTGCATCTTGATTTCCTTGCTTTGGCTATTCAATTTGAAAAACAGAGCAAACGGCATAACTAAGTAATGTATATGATAACGTCTTTTCTCAGAGATGACAAGATTGCCAATGCATGATTCAGAAATTGTAGGGGCTTTCCCTGCGTGGTTGCCCTAATTCGTTATCGATGATCGGGCGGCCACGCGGGGCCGCCCCTACAACCGTCAATCGCTAAATGTCATACTTGCCTGCGTCGTGCCGCCATAAGCGCCCATATTGATAATGCTGCCATTAGGAGCCGGCTCATCACCGACGGGAGAAGCCGGATCGCCTTTATCGATACAGGGACTGGTAACGCTGTCTTGCAGCCATGTTTGGCTATCCGGATCCCATCTGCCTGCCTGAGATTTCAAATGATAGTCCCCGATGTATGTGCTGTTGGAACTTAATAAACTGGGGAAGGCAAATAGCGGGCAGATGTCGATATTGCCGAGTCCCGGCCACGAGCCCTGAACATCGCTATAGGTTATTGTAGCAGTACTTTCTGCAATTGAATTACCGTTGTAATAAATGATTGAGTTGGTAACAGTCGGCATGGAGCCATAGATGCCGTCCCGGAGATTCTCGACAATCGTACAGTTCGTGATTACCGGGACGCCTCCGAAAATACCTTGCAGGGCATTTTTTGCAATGATGCTGTTGCTGATCTGGGGATAGTTGTAGTAAGTGAATCTTGCCAATTTTCTTGAATGCATCTCGATACCGGCGCGGTCATTGGCTACAATGCTGCAATTAGTGATTGCCGGACTGCCGTTGCTGTATAACATGATGCCGGCGCTCGTATTGCCGGTAATTGTGCAGTTGGAGATTACCGGGTTACCTTCGGTGCAGTAGATGCCATTGCTGCCTCCGGTTATGGTAAAACCGCTGAGGACGCTGTTGGCGTCTTCGCCGCCTGAGAATGTTGCTACCCGGCCGCTGCTGTTAATAACCGTGGCCGCCACGACTGCAGGGTCATCGGGATTAGCCGAGCTGACCGTGAGCTTTTTGCCTTTGAAATTTATGCTTTCGTGATAGATTCCCTCGCCGGCAATAATCGTCTCGCCTGCCTGGCCGGCCGCGATGGCGTGCTGGATAAAGTCATAGTATTTACCCGTATTCAAATTCTGAACCGAGCCGTCGAAGCCCGAGTATGCGAACTCCAGTGAGATGCCCTCAATCTCACCGTAATTGCTGTTTTGCCAGACGATTGTATCGGCGTTTATTGCCGGCCCCGTCCCAGAGGGATAATCGACAAGTTCTAAATACATTACGCTATATTGCCTGGTAAGGCAGCAGACTTTGACCTGACCGTAGTAAGATCTTCCAGCATCGATATATACAATCAGACAACCGTCGATATCCGGCTGCTGCTGGCTGCCGCTGTCCCGGGCTATTACCAGTTCCTTAATATTTGAGGTATCGGAGATATCAGCTCCGTATATATCTCCTCTGTCGTTTCGCTCATCCGTCCAGACGACGATGTTGCCGGAGATTGCAGGGTCGTACTGACGGGCGGAATCGCTGCATATAGTAAAGACCTTGATGTCATTTATATTTGAGATATCGGCGCCATAAATATCGCCCTCGGCCTCGTATACGACAATGTTCCCGGAAATGTCTATGACGTCGTCGAAATCTTCGCCGTAGTCTTCATAGGGATATGGATCGCGTCTGCCTACATGTTCGGCGATGGTGAAGTAAACCGGCCTGGCGGTGATATCGGCACCGCATATACTGTAGGGCGTATTCCTCCATTCGCTCTCGACATTCTTGTTTATGCCGAGATGTTCCAGCCAGACTACTTTATTGCCTGAAACCGCCGGGTGGCTGTAGGATTGAGTGTTGCTGTATTGTCTTAAGATGAAATCTTCTCCTGTAGCGATGTTTTTTGCGTAGATGCCGATACATTCCGGGCCGCGGAAGCCCGCGGAGAAGGGACCTGCGGCCCACACTACGATATCGCCATCGATCTTGGGTTGTGTGTTGATTCCGCCGCCGGGAAATTCTTCATCAAGCTCGCCTGTTACGAGGTCTTTACATTTGATAGACCAGCGGTAATTATCGAATTCGCCGACGCTGTATACGACTTTTGAGCCTGATACATCCGGATAGTGAAAATATTCTTCGGTATTGAAACCTGGATCTAAATTATACTGATTATTTGTCACGGTAACGGTTGCCACCTCTATCAAACGAGGCTCGCTGTCGACCAAACCGTCAGTGACAACCAGTTCGAACACGTATGTACCTTCCTGGCCGCAAAAGAAGTAAGGAGTTGCTGTATCGGCATTTCTCAGGGTAACTTCAGGTCCTTCCAACTGTGTCCATTTGTATGACAGCTCGTCAATGCGATCGGGGTCGTAAGAACCAGTGCCATCGAGAGTGACCCGGCCGGAAACAGGAGAGACTTGATTTGGTCCGACATCGATAACCGGGGGCTTGTTGCCGACAAGAATCAGCACGTCATCAGGCTCGCTGAAATCCTCCTCGCCGATGACGACCAGCTCAAACCGGTATTCACCCTCAAACTCCGGGATGAACGTGGGATGCTTTCCGGTCGGATTAGTCAGGTCCACGGCCGGGCCTACAAGCTGATCCCACTCGTATTCGAGAAAACTGCACGGGTCGTAGACATAGCTGCCGCTGCCGTCGAGGGTGATCAACTGCGGCTCTGCCACGTGCTGATCTGGCCCCGCATCGGCAACCGGTCTGTCAGGCGGGCCGAGTGAGAATTCTATCGCCAGCTCACCATGAAGGTAATTGCTGTCATTGAATGCAGCCTGCGTTCCGATTGTGCCGTTGGCGTTCTCTATTCCAACAGTATACTGAAATATATCAGCATCTTCGGAAAAATCCTTGTATTGAATGACGACTTTGCCCGATCTGTAAATTTTTACTTCTGCGTTTACAAATCCGCCCCAGCCTATCTCATAATCTACGAACTGAATGACTGTAAAACTACCGAACTGCTGATAATAGATTTTTGAAGATTCTGTAGGATACATGTATGTCCACATCCAGGCTATGATGTTGTTGGCTTCGTCGAAGGCCGGGATTTCCTCATTCATGTAGGGTACAGCCCCTGCGTTGAAGCTGATCACGCCGTTCGATTGAACATAGAAACTTTTATAAATAGTACCATAGAAATTAAAGTCGAATCCGATGGAGAATGGGCCTACGTATTCCTCGAAACTGTAATCCAGTCCGGTGATAATAGTTCCTGTTTCCTGAATATCGGTCCAGTTATATTTCGGTCCCCAGAAACTGTCGCTGTTGATACAGTGGTAGCCATAGGCATCCGGCTCGCTTCCGATTCTGGAGATAACCGTGACGGTATCGGGTAGACTCGTATCTGCTCCGTCATTTACAACCAGTTCAAAGACATATTCTCCGATTAGGTTTGGCGTAAAACAAGGCGTTTGGGTATTCGGATCCAGAATCTCCACGCTCGGGCCTGAAATCTGAGACCAACTGTAGCTTAGCGTATCATCCTCGTCGAGATCATACGATGCCGAGCCGTCGAGTGTTACTTCCTGGCGGGGTTCACAGGATTGCTCGTCGCCGGCTTCTGCAATCGGTGCGCGATTGCCAACAACTATCATCACGCTGTCGGGCTGACTGTAAAAGCTGCCGTCAAATACAGTAAGCTCAAAAATGTAAATATCCTCGACAGGAGGTGCAAAGTTGGGCTCGGGAGTATCGGGATTCATAATGATAACATTCGTACCGCTAATCTGTCGCCATTGATAGGAAATAACATCATCGGCATTAAAATCGAAAGAGCCGGTACCGTCGAGGGTGATGTTCGCCACGATTGCATCGAAGAACTGGTCGTCTCCCGCATCCGCTACCGGTCTGGCATTGGCGGTAACTTCATCGGCGCCGATATCGACCCGTGTGCCCATCACAGCATATTCGCCATCGATATCACGCTGCCATGGATAAGGGGCATAATTCGGATCTCCTGCATCGTGGCATGGCGAATTAGCGGCGATGTGGAAATTATCACCAAAAAGCGGATCCTGGGATATATTGCCGTTGGTGCCTGTCATGTCGAGCGCGTCGCCGGAAATTATCTCGTAAGTTTCCGGATCATTTGCGTAGTAATTGCCCGGCAGATTGTTCCAGACGTTATTAAATGCGATAAAATCTTTGTCGGCACCACCGGAAAAAAATCCGCCTCCTGATTTGGCATTGCAGATTATATTGTTTACTATTATGCACTGACCCAGTTCCGCATAAGATGCGGTGTAAACATTACCGCCGTTGATATCTTCGTTATCAGGCTGGGAAAGATTTACATCATTGCCAACGATAGTATTGTTAATGAGTTGCCCGCCGTAAAATATGATGACGCCGCCGCCGTAATAGGCCGAATTGTTATATATTAAGTTATTTGTGATCTTTGGTTCCCCATATTCTGTCATCATTCCGCCGCCTGCAAAGGATGAATTATCCTTAATAACATTTTGAGTAATAATTGCGTTAGATTGATAACAGCCAATCCCGCCGCCATAGCATAATTGCCATTGGTCCAAATCGTCTCCTTGCTGATTGAATGGACCGTTATTGCCGGTAATCACATTGCATTTGATTGTTGGTGAGGCATTCATGCAACAGACGCCGGCGCCCCAATACAAGTAGTCCACTTCCGTGATTGTCGTATCCTTTGTTCCATAACCGCCTGTGATGGTAAAACCAGTCAGTACCGCTTCGGAAGTTTCTCCGTTTTCAAAGACTACTACGCTGCCCCTGCCCTGGCCGTCGATAATAGTAGCCGCTATGATTTTAGGATCGTTCGGATCTTTGCTAGTCAGAACAATATTCTTGCCGGAAAAATTGATGTTCTCGGAATATGTGCCGGCTTCGACAATGACCGTATCTCCGTCATTACTGCCGTCTATTGCCTGCTGGATAGTCGCATAATCGGCTGGAACCAATCGTGTTTCCGCTTGTGCAAGTGTAGTTGCGATCGACAATAGAGCAAAGCTCAATAGAATTGCCCTCTTCATTTTTTTGCCCTTTCCAATATATATATCACAAGTTCGAAGCACAGATATAAGTCAGGTTTGGAATACAGGCCCGATGCGAAACGGAAGCAACTTACGAAATAATACGAAATCTCGCGGAAACTTGTAAGCCCGCCTCCTTGACCTGACCATATATAACTTTAACATATAAATGGTTGAATTTTCAAGACATATTCTGACTATTGCCCTATTTCTGTTATTATAAATGCTTGGTTGTCTATTAATAAGACGATTAAAGATGGTTTTCGTTACGAAATTTTCACTTTTTTAGCAAAAAATAGCTTGGAAACATTGATTTGTGACTATTATCAGCAGCAAGGTTTGGTTGCCTTGTAGGCTATTTGTTGGGAATTGGCAGGCCGAGTTCGGCAAGGACTTTTTTCATATCCTCCCAAACCTTTCTGCGGTTCTCCTGTGAGTAATTTCGCAGCAGATAAGCCGTGTGATATGTGGCCATTAGTTTCACAGGCGGCTTGCCGATCCCGGCGTAATAATCGTGAAACTGGCCCCGCAGTTGCCCTATCGGCTTGGTTGTATTTAAAAGTGTCTTGGCGGCGTGAGCGCCAAGGGCAACTATAATCTCAGGATCGATTATCTCAATTTGTCTCTGCAGATAGGGCAGACAGCTTATTATCTCATCGGCCCGAGGGTCGCGATTCTCGGGCGGGCGGCACTTTAATATATTGCCGATAAAGATATCGCTTCGTTTCAGCCCGCAGGCTTCGATTATCTTGTCCAAAAGCTGCCCGGCCCTGCCGACGAACGGTCGGCCTTGTGCATCTTCGTCGGCTCCGGGTGCTTCACCGACGAACATTATGCGGGCATTCGGATTTCCTTCGCCGGACACGGTGTTTGTCCGCAGCGAACCCAACTCGCACTTGCGGCATTGATTAACTTCCCCGGCGATTTTTTCAAGCTCAGCGGTTTTCTCGGCGACAGCCATAATTTCCTCCCGATCTTGTGTTTCGTGTGTTTCAGGCCTGCCTTTGAGAGCAAAGCCGGTGAAAAACCGCTCCATCTCAATGTGCTGCCTAACAAATTTTTTAAGGTCTATATTTTTCTCCATCCCGAACAATTCTAACGGCATCATAAATGCTATGCAATAATCTATAATTTATAACATGAATTTTTGCATGAGATTTCGTGCTATACTAATCCTTCTCAAAGGAAGCTCCTTTATTATAAGGGACGCTATTTAGCGATAATTTTACACCAGATGGAGATTGGGAAGGTTAAATCTGTGTAAAATATTACGTTCTTTAAGGACCTTCATCGCAGAAGTCATAGAAGTTGGTAAAACTGCCACTTACAAGCTGCTCTTATTGGTATGTGCCCCAAAAGTGGTAGAAGCCATACTTTTCTCCGGCTTTAACAGCGTATTTGAAATATTCGAGACAATTAGTCAAATTTTATAACTCAAGTTCTTGTCTTCTGTTTCCGAAAAGTCCAAGAGCTATTGTAATCGATCAGAATAGCAGAAGTCTTTTATTATATGTGGATAAACCACTTATGGAAATATTCAATAAAATTTCAAGGAGCTGAATGGCTATTTTTGTATATTTTTTATTATCCGGGAGGCCGGTAGCTACAAAATCGGCAATTCGCGGATTTTTTTTCTTGACCAATTTTCATAAAGGGTCTATCATTGGGTAAAATAAGCAACTGTTGACGAACTAGATTATGGGGTGTCCCATTTATCTTTGAAGTTTTATTGTTACTATGTTAAGGGGCACATACAAAGGAGAAAGCTTGTAAGCTTCTCTTTCTAAGGTATTTAAGTTGCAAAGACGCTTTTAGCGCCGGTTATGAACTCTGAATGACAATAGTAATTCAGAACCTCTTGTTTGGTGCTGAAAAGTGAATTTAGCGTGAAACGGAATCTGCTTGAAAAAGCGTTCGCTTATACGCGAGGGAGTGTTGGTTTTGAGCGTAAAATCGGCAAATAACAGGGGACATATAAACCTCCTGGTGCCTAAATTGCCACATTTAGAGGATATTTTGGCACTAAGTAGCTGATTCTGCGCTCGGGTGAAAAGGATTTCGTTACTCACAACCATTTCTTTGCGGCTTTCCTGCCGAGGTGCCCGTAGTCTTTCCAATTGAGCTATGTTTTGAGAACTCGTTGAGAACCACAAGGGAAAGGTAGAATATTATGGATACCATAATGATGGAAATTCTGCTGCCCGAGATCATGGCCACCATTATTGCTTTTCTTCTGGGTATAGGGCTGACTGCCGTTGTTAGCCAGATAATTGCCAGAGCGAAAGCTAAAACCCTCGAACAGGACCTGCAACGGCAGGTTGAAGGTGCCAAAAGGGAAGCGGAGAACATAATTAAGTCCGCCCAGATCGATGCGGCAGCGGAGACTATCAAGAAACGAGAGCAATTCGCAGCCGAGGCCAATAAGGCGCGTGCCGAGCTGCACGAAAATGAAATGCGGCTGACCAAACGCGAGGATGGGCTTGATCGTCAGAATGAAATGCTTCAACAGCGTGAAAATACGTTGAAGCAGCAGCAAAAGGAGGTCGATAGAAGGGTTCACAATATTGGCCTTAAGGAAAAACAGCTTTCTGTTTTGATGGCGCAGCAGAAGAACCAACTGCTGAAAATCACCGCTATGAATGTTGGAGAGGCCACAGAGCTGCTCTTGAAGCGTCTCGAAGACGAATGCGAGCACGAAATGTCGGCATTGATTCAGCGCAAAGTAGAAGAAACTAATGAAACTGCCGCCGAAAAGAGCCGGGAAATAATCAGCTCTGCCATTCAGCGTTACGCCGCCGAGCAAACATGCGAAGCAACCGTCTCGACCGTCGAGATACCCAACGACGATATGAAGGGTAGAATCATCGGCAGAGAGGGACGCAATATTCGTGCGTTTGAGAAAGCAACCGGCGTCGATGTCATCGTTGATGATACTCCCGGGATGATTGTCGTCAGCGGCTTCAATCCCGTCAGGCGCGAGGTCGCCCGCCTCTCGATGGAGCGGCTCATACAGGATGGACGAATACATCCGTCCCGGATCGAAGAGCTTGTCGCCCAGACGAAAAAGGACGTCAACCTTAAGCTGTTGCAGATTGGCAAAGAAGCCACCGTCGAGACCAATATCCGGGGATTGAACAACAAGATAGTTAGTTTGCTGGGTGCTTTGAGCTACAGGACAAGTTACGGCCAGAATGTTCTGCGACACAGTGTAGAGGTTGCTTTTCTGTCTCAGGTCATGGCCGATGAGCTTGGCCTGGATGGCTCGCTGGCAAGGCGTGCCGGACTTCTGCACGATATCGGCAAGGCCATTGACCATGACGTCGAAGGCAGCCACCCCGCGATAGGCACAAATTATCTCAAGCGGTTCAATGAATCGCCCGTTGTTCTCAACGCCGTCGCAGGGCACCACGGGGACATTCCACCGGATAATCCTTATACTCCGCTGGTCGCCGCCGCCGATGCAATCAGCGCTTCGCGCCCCGGTGCACGGAGAGAAACGCTTGAAAGGTATATCAAAAGGCTGGAAAAACTCGAGGAGATTGCCGGCGGCTTCAAGGGCGTTGAAAACGCGTACGCCATTCAGGCGGGGCGGGAAATCCGGGTCATCGTTTCCGCAGAAGAGGTGGACGACGAATCGGCTATGAAAATCGCCCGTGATATTGCAAAAAAGGTCGAAGACGAAATGACCTATCCCGGCGAGATCCAGGTAACGCTGCTGCGAGAAGTACGCTGCATCGAATACGCTAAATAATAACTTATTGCGTATATCATGTATCGTATTGCGTAAGGGATGAATATGATCTGTCCTACGCAAACGATCAGGGCCTCGATATACGCGATACGCAGGACACAATACGAATTATGAAACTGAATGTACTCTGTATTGGTGACGTAGTCGGTCGGCCCGGCAGGCGGATTATCGCCGATAAGCTAAAGCTGATTGTCAAAGAGCATAGCGTTGATTGCGTAATCGTCAACGCCGAAAACGCCGCCGGCGGCTCAGGCCTGACGCGGCAAATCTACGACAAATTACTGCGGTACGGCGTAAATCTGATTACATTAGGCGACCATACCTACCGCAAAAGGGAAATCATACCGACGCTGGAAACGGCGGACAACATCGTTCGGCCGGCCAATTTCTCCAAATATGCAGCCGGCAAAGGTTTTGCCATCTACAAAACCGGCAAAGGCCCGACCGTAGCAGTCGTCGCTCTGATAGGGCGGCTTTTCATGAAGCCCGCCGACTGCCCATACGATGCCATTGACAGAATCCTGCCCCAGCTCCAGCAACAGGCCGACATTATAATCGTCGATTTCCACGCCGAGGCGACCAGCGAAAAAATCGCTATGGGCTATCATCTCGACGGCAGGGCGAGCCTGTGTTTCGGCACGCATACCCACGTCGCAACCGCCGACGAGAGGATTCTGCCCAAAGGCACCGCGTATATCACCGATATCGGCATGACCGGCGCCCATGATTCGGTGCTCGGTCGCGGCGTCGAGAGCGTCTTGAAGGCGTTCAGGACGCAGATGCCTTTTCCGTTCGAGATAGCAACCGGCAATGTCAAAATGAACGGAGTCCTCGTTACAGTGGACAGCAACACGAAAAAGGCCGAGCGAATCGAGCGCATCAGAGTCGACGCAGATACCGAAGACGCGAGAATCTACGACAGCGACGACGGCAAGCCCGAATACCTTAATAACAACTTCTAATCTCGTATTGCGTATGTAGTATATCGTATAGCGCTTTTCTTCTGCCTCCTTTCTCCTTCCTACCCCTTTTAGAGTAATTTTACTCTTCCACATTGTCATTCCCGCGCAGGCGGGAATCCAGTTTTTTTGGCTTTTTTTGGCTTTGTTTTTTCGCTGCCCACAATTGTTAAAATCTCCTTAAACTATTGTTATTACTGGCTTAACATTAATTTGGCCATTTTGAAATTGGATTTGTTTTTTCAACTCGGGTCTTCAACCCCCAGATAAATCTGGGGGCTAAATAATATTGGCTTTGTTTGGCTTTGAATTGGGTTTGTTTTTTTGCCGTCTCAAAGCATGAAAATCCTCATAATCACCTTTCATATAAGACTTTGCGCCAATTTAGCCCACAGGCAAATTGGCTTTGTTTTTTCAAATTAAGCTCAAATTTACCCTGTGAGATAACGATTTTACCTTATCTCATGGGGTGAACACGAATAAAGATAATAATCATTTTCTTAAACCGCTGATAAACGCAGATTAACGCGGATATTTGTTGTTTGTCATTCCTGCGCAGGCAGGAATCCACGACTAATTCTCTAATTCATCATTTGCCCATCCTGTTATCCTGTCCTATATACGAATTCGTTAAGTATTATACGAACCGTAATGGATAAAGGCGGGCATATTTCAAATAAATCTCCATTACACGGCGTCCATTATTAGTAGTGCGTGCTGCGTATTGCGTAAGGGGTTAAGGATACCCGGAAATGTAGGATGGCTCAGCTTCGCTACCCATGCGGATTCTTAATTTGCACGAGTGGAGACGTTGACTTTTAGAACGTGGGTTTGGTTAAAATTTCCAGTTGAGCTTCGCAAGGCTATTGTTAGAATGTTGAGTTGAGATTTGCGTGAAAATCATCTGAAAGGAGATATTATGAGCGATTCTGAAAAACCGAAAAGTGCATGGCGGGACCGTAGGCAATCAATTAAACACAAGTGGGCAGTGTTGTTCATCTTTTGTATAGAATGGCCTGGTGAGTGGATATCGTATTGGTTAGGGGAGTGAGCTTTCTTGGACATTTTATGGGCGTGCTGGTCGACTTTCTATACTTAGCCGCGGAAAATAGAAGAACTTTCAAAAGGAGCCAGAAAATGACAATCAGAAATTTGACTCGAATGTGTTTTCTGTCAATTTTAATCGTTGGTGTCTCAATTATATGGAGATATTGGAGCCAGATAGTACATACAGTTAAGGCTCTTCCGGGTGAAGTACAAGGCGCTTTCATTTCCGGATTTATTCTATTGTTGACGGCAATTCTTACCTATTTTTTCGGTTTGCGGACGTACTTCAGGAAACGTGAGCATGAACAGATACGAGCAAGATATCTGGAAGGAGGTATCGATTGCGTCCTAAAGATTATTTATGAAAATAAGGCTTTGTTAATGTCTTATATAATTGCAGCACAACAGGTCACTTATGCCCTTCAGAGAGATGAGAGCGTAGACTCTCTTTATAAAATAAAAGTAGCGTCACCTCCACCATTACAACACTCTATCGCCATTCAAAGAGTGTCGCGTCTCTTAGGAGACTCAATTATCGGGGATTGCATAGGACATTGGTATGGCATCACCGAAAGTCAAATTGATTTCCTCGATAAAACTTTTAGGAAGTTTCTTCAGGATGCGAAAAATATACAGCAAGAGGTGAAAGATGGAAAAGCAAAAGAAGAATGCTTTGTATTTCTCGAACAGAAACTGGATGAGCAGCTTGAATTATCTAATAATTATGATTTCATTGCTGAACATTTAGATGTAGCCGTTTCGATTCTTGAAAAAGAGACAGGGCTTAATTGGGTTCAGGTTGCCGAGTTTAGGAATCGAGATGAAGTGAAGAAGATTGTTGAGTCGATGAAAGCAGAATATCAAAAAGCCATCGAGCACGAAAAAAAACTTTTTAAAAAATAGGAATTAGCCTTGAGCACAAAAATTCCTTGGATTCGCCAGTGGTTTCAGCTTCAGTAGTTATGCCGTGACAACAGGTGGATTCTGGCTGGATTTATCCTTTGAATTGAGGCAGGCAATAGTCAAAATGGTGCGGTTAATCTGATGGCATACTGCGGCGGGGAATTTAAAGAGAGCAGGTACAATTTCGATCCTGATTGTTCAGAGAGGTCTTCGTCAGAGTATTGTGTTGTCAAATTCTGCAATTAAGGCAATGGAAAATTCATTTCTGCGTTTTCTATGATTAGAATCCAATCGTTGCCTCGGCCGTTCGTTGGCGGGGTGTATGTTTGAAAGCCTTTGGTGTCTCCGGCATGAATTTTGTACGAGATGCCATAACGTGGATCAAACCAAATTTCGTTTACACGTTTGCCTTTAATGACGCCTTTATCAATTGAAAACTGCTGCCCCCGCGGCGAATAAATAAAAGCGAACGAGCCGTCATCCGCAAGGGCTGCCCGGATTTTCCCGCCGCCTGCGGTTGGGCCGGCTTTAATCATGGATTGATTCGGAACCAGCTTTTGATACGGCCGGGATTCGAATAATTTGCGAAGAAGCCCAATTTGAAACGCTCCCGGATGATCCAGTGACTCATTCCAGGGAATTGCCGCCGATATAATCGGTGACCGGCCCGGCGCGTACATTTGCCAAATGCTGTTGTTTCCGTAAGTGTGTCCGCATGCCCCGGCCAGCAATGACCAGTAGGCAGCCTGCCGGCAATCGTAGTCGTCAAAACGGTCCTGTGGATTAGTGCCGGCAAAATAAAAGCCCACGGGAATCGTTTCGTAGCGCGGCTCGCCGTCAAGGGTTGGTTTGGGTGGTTTCAGAGCATAATCATGTTCGGCGAATATGCCGTTGTCATGGTCATGCGAACCGTGGGATGATTGGAACATGTTAAAGTCAAGCCATTCGGCATCGTGAAAATAATCGGACGACAAGCCCGGCCCGCGCGGATGAAATGTGATAAGATGTTTTCCGCCGTCGCCGGCCCGCAGGCCCAAAGCCATTGCGTCGATGATTTTGCGTTCGCTATCCGTGTGAATATTATGGTCGCCGCCTAAGATCCAGATAATCGAATTGTTTCTGTAACGCTCGCCGAGAAATTTGCCGTAAATGCGGGCGTTTTCTTCGGTGAAAATAACCTGGTTGGGATTATTCATACTCCAGTATTTGCCCCAGGTAGGAAGCATTCCGATGACCAATCCTGATTTTTCTGCCTGCCGGACGATGTAATCTACATGCTCAAAATAGGCTTCGTTCGGTTTTTGAGGATCTTTATTTTTGAGAGGTAATGCACCGTAGGGATTCGGTTCGTTCAGGCCATTTATTTGCGCGAGTACCACAGCTTGAATGACGGTAAAACCTTTTTTGGCGCGATTGGCGAGGTAAGTGTCCGCTTCTTCGCGGTTCAGGCGATGAAACAGTTCCCATGCAGTGTCTCCGAGATAGAAGAAAGGACTGCCATCTTCGTATTGAAGAAAACGTTTATTTTTGCTGACTTTAAGCGATTTTGACCAGGAAATATTAAATGAAGCTATTAATAAAATAATGCTGAGTAAAATGAATGCACGTTTGTTTCGCATGGGCCAGTCACCTTTTTTATTGGAAGAACGGGTTGTGTGCTTTTTCTGCGGCTATTGTAGTTGCCGGGCCGTGGCCGGGACAATGTTATAGGCTAATTACTTTTTGTAAGCGGTAATTGTGTATGTTCGCCGGTTGCCTCGTTGACTACGATAAGACCTTCTACATCCTCACGTTGTAGTTGCTCGTTAGCATTCAAAAGTTCGATTCCATAAACTGTTCCGTCCGGCGCAATATCCACGATTAGTTCGTCACTGAGTTTTATCGATTGAACATCAGCTTGTTTCTCCTTAAAGCGAATATAACCTATATTATACCGTGGGTCGTAAGTGAGTTTCATAGCACTTGTCTCCTTTTCAAATTCGCTCAGAAGTATCGTGTGATTACGGAAATAACCAGCCAATCATCGTTTTGTTGAACAGCATAAGCTTCAACCTGTTTTGTTTCATAGCGTTTGCCTCGCCATCGTTTCTCAAAGGGAAAGTTCCTTCGATATCCTGCTCTATCGAATTTTGCGTTAAATCGCTCTCCTGCTTCCACTGCAACAATCACTTCCTGCTCAGTAGCGCCCCGTTGAGCCATGCGTTCCAGTGCATGTGGATGGAAACGAATCGCCATAATCCTGACTTTCTGTCCTTAAACAGTCTTGAAGGCCACTTCCATTTATTATATCGTTAAAACAGGCCTTTTCCAAATATTTTCTGATTAAAAAGTTTCTATTAGAAGAATGGGTTGTGAGCTTTTTCTGCGGCGATTGTTGTAGCTGGGCCGTGGCCGGGGTAGACTTGTGTTTCTTCGGGCAGGGTGAAAAGCTTTTCTCTAACACTTGCCAGCAATTGTGACATGCTGCCGCCGGGGAAGTCGCTCCGGCCAATCGAATCGGCGAAGAGCGTGTCGCCGACAAAAACTACGCCGTCTTGCTTCGAATACAGGCTGATACCGCCCGGGGTGTGGCCGGGGGTGTGGAGCACGAGCAGTTTGACGCCGGCCAGGTCGATTATGTCCCGCTCCTTTAAGGACGCATCTTCCGGCTCGGTGACGAACGCTGAGCCGGTCATAGCGGATAGATTGATATTCGGCTCTGTGAGCATTTCGGCGTCGAGATTATGAATGTACACTTTGATTTCGGGGAACCGGCTTCGAAGCACTGCCAGACCTGCGATGTGGTCGATGTGGCCGTGAGTCAAAAGCACGGCGAGCGGATTAATTTTTTGCTCGTCGAGGAATTCGATTAAATCGCCGGCTTCGAGGCCGGGATCGATGATCAGGCAGTCCTTAGCGGCATCATTTTCACGGAGAACATAGCAGTTGGTCTCATAGTCGCCCAAAATCAGATAGTCTATTTTCATTTAACGGCTTCCTTAAAAAGCGGACAGGTTAACAAAAATGGCATTTGAAGTCAATACCTTTAAGCTTGACCGGCAGGAGGAAGTTTGTTAGTGTGCCGAAACTGTAATTAATTGCTGATAAGCGTATGAAGCATGGATTCGTGCCTCGTCTGAAGCTCGGCATGAAGTTATTCTTCACCCTGAGCGCAGTCGAAGGGTCGAGCTTCATATTATGGAGATAGTTATCGAATGAAGGCTTTTTGGCGTGTATTCGAGTATATCTGGCCGCAATGGCCCCGGCTGGTTGTGATTTTTGTCAGTGCGATTTTGATAAGCATTCTGTTTTCACTGAGCTTTATGACAATCATACCACTGCTGAAGGTGATGATGGGCGAAGAAGGTCTGCACGGTTGGGCCGACCGCAAGGTTTGCGAGCAGCGATACGGCATAAAGTTTTATATGCCGGGCAGAATAGACTTTGCCGATCCGAACAAGCTTGATATTGCTTATTATTTGATTGTAACAAAAGTCGAACCGGAAGGTCATGCGGACGCCGCAGGACTGAGAGAGCAGGATTGGATTGTTGGGACCGGAAGTTCCGTTACAGGAGAAGGAGCGGATAAAATCGTCGCAACCAGGCTGCTCGAAGAACTTGCCAAGGCCGGCGGCAACGAGAAAATACCTGTCCGTTATAAGCGGTTCGATGAGGGGGGGGCTTCTGAACTGCAGGATGCCGTGTTAGACAGCGGGCGCAGACCCTTTTATCTTGATTCCGTGCAGGGATTGCTGAGTCTTCTGCCGCGAGAGCAAACTCCGGAGAATAAGACGCGGGCGGTGAGTATGATCATAATTTTAATGGGGATTTTTACCGTTATACGATGCACGGCGAGATATTATCAGCAGTACACTGCGGAAAAAGTTGTCCAGACGGCAGTTGTAAATCTGCGTAAAGATGTCTTTTCGCACGTACTTAATATGCCTGTCCGATTTTTTGAAAGCGAACATCCCAGTGATACTGTCAGCAGACTGGTTCGAGATACGGGACAGCTCGCTACCGGTACGAAGGCCATGTTCGGCAAGGCTCTTTTAGAGCCGATGAAAGCCATGGCGTTGATTGCCGGTGCGATGATAATAGACCTTAAGCTGACGGTCATATTTCTGTGCTCTGCGCCCTTTGTCATGGTTGTGATCGGACAGCTCGGCAGGAAGATTAAGCGCGCCACGAGGAAGTCGCTTATGAGCTGGTCTCTGATGCTGGCCAAGCTTAAAGAGTCTTTAACCGCGATAAAGATTGTCAAGGTTTACAACCGGCAGGAGTATGAGAATGCCAATTTTGACGTTATAAATAAAGGATTGTTAAAGCAATTATTCCGGATAGCGAAGATCGATGCCGCGACGAGCCCTATTATGGAAGTCCTCGGAATGGTGGCTGGAGGTGCGGCGCTGCTGTTCGGAGCGCATTGGGTGGCAAGGCAGGAAATTGAAGCGGCCGAGTTTATTACACTGGTTGCACTTTTAGGAACTGCGGCCGAGTCTATTCGCAAGGGCAGTGACATCTGGAACAAGATTCAGCAGGCCAACGCCGCCGCCGAGCGGGTATATGCGATTATCGACCTCGATTGTGAAACCGAGAGTCCCGCCGCACACGAGCTTGGGCCTTTGAAATACAAGATCGAATTTAAGGATATTGTATTTACGTATCCCGGTTCCGAGATACCTGCATTAAAACAAGTCAATCTCTCGGTGGAGGCGGGACATAATGTTGCGCTGGTAGGGCCGAACGGCTCGGGTAAAACGACGCTGGCAAATTTAATACCGAGATTTTATGACCCGGATTCCGGCCGGATTCTGATAGATGGAAAGGATATTCGCGAGGCGAAACTTCATAGCCTGCGAAGCCAGATCGGAATGGTTACGCAGAATGTGATCACGTTCAACGATACGATCGCGGCAAATATCGCTTATGGCAAGCCCGGCGCGACCAGGGAAGAAATAATCGCCGCCGCCAGGCGTTCGTTTGCTCATGAGTTTATAGAACCGTTGCCGAAAGGCTATGATACGATGATCGGCGAAGAGAATACCGGCCTGAGCGGCGGGCAGTTCCAGAGAATCGTTATCGCCAGAGCGATTCTGAAGAATCCGGCGATTCTGATTTTTGACGAAGCTACAAGCCAGGTCGATGCCGACAGCGAAGCTAAAATTCACAACGCTATCGAGGAAATTATGCAGGATAGGACCTGTTTTATTATTGCCCACAGATTCAGCACCGTTATTACAGCAGACGTAATAGTAGTCATGGATGACGGACAAACTGTGGCTCAGGGCCAGCACAATGAATTGATGAAGACCTGTCCATTGTATCAAAGCCTGTATGAAACCCAGTTAGTCAAAGCATAGTATGGTAATATCGACAACGAGCCAGGCTGCATAATAGAAGCACTATTGTTCGGCCGTCTCTGACGAGCCCGGGATTTTTTGGTTGGACGGCATTTAAAATTCGTACTTTGATTTATAGGAAGATGTTTATCTTGCCGATTAAGTTAGGTAATGTTAGCTAAATATGTGGGGCTGAACATTTTTAACTTAAATTGTAGTTTTTCTAATTGATTTTTTATTAACGTAAGATCCTTTACGTTTTGGGGAAATGAAGCTATGCCTGAGCTTTTACGACAAAAAAAAGCACACGAACTTTTCAAGCGGTACCAGGGCAATCCAATAATGACGCCGGAAAATTGGCCCTATCCGACAAACGCGGTCTTCAATCCCGCGGCAGCCAGGTTAAATGACGAAACGCTGCTGTTGATTCGCGTCGAGGATATGCGGGGCTTTTCGCATTTGACGGTCGCTCGTAGTGCAGATGGATTCACAAACTGGCAGATTGACGCTACGCCGACTCTCGAAGCCGACCAAAGCTCCCGTGAGGAAAGGTGGGGGCTGGAAGATCCTCGCATTGTCTGGCTTGAGGAGCAAAAGCAATTCGCCGTTACCTATGTTTCTTTCAGCGAAGGCGGCCCGGTCGTTTCGCTGGCGATTACCAAGAATTTCAAGACGTTTGCCCGTCTGGGTTCCCTGTTGCCGCCGGAGGACAAGGATGCCTGCCTGTTTCCTCGCAGGTTTAACGGGCGATTCGCACTGATTCACCGGCCGATTGTCCGGGGTGAAGCTCACATGTGGATCAGCTTCTCGCCGGACCTGAAACACTGGGGCGATCACAGGCCGTTGATTATGACGAGGACGGCCTATTGGGATTGTCACCGAGTCGGGCTGGCTTGTCAGCCAATCGAAACACCGGAAGGCTGGATGTTATTTTACCACGGCGTCCGTAGTACAACGGCAGGAGCGATATACCGGGTCGGCCTGGCTCTTCTGGATCTGAACTCACCATGGAAAGTCCTGCGCCGAGGCGATGAGTGGGTCCTTGGGCCAAGCGCAATTTACGAGCGTATCGGCGACGTCAGCGACGTGGTATTCCCCAACGGCGCTACCGTCCACAAGGAAACCGATCAGATTAATCTATATTACGGGGCAGCCGACAGCACCGTCGCTGTAGCGACAGCTAAAATAAGCGATTGTATGGAATATATCATGTCCAGCCCGAAAGTAGACGAATAAGCCGCCGGCACGATTCTACTCGTGACGCAGAGCGACGATAGGATCTACTTTTGCGGCATGGATTGCCGGATACAGCCCGAACAGGATGCCGATGGTCATACTGATCAGCAGAGGCAGGATTATTCCTTTCCAGGTGAGAATCGTGGTCATACCCGAGAAGTGTGTGATCAGACTGGGTATCACCGCGCCCATCCCTAAACCGACGAGCCCTCCGGTCGTTGAAAGCACAACCGTTTCGACGAGGAATTGATAGATGATCTGCCGCTGCTTGGCCCCGATGGCTCGGCGAATACCGATCTCCCGGGTCCGCTCGGTGACGGAGGCCAGCATGATATTCATGATGCCGATGCCGCCGACCAGCAGGCTGATGCACGCGATGGAGCCCAGTACGATGCTCGAACGGCGCTCGGCGGCCTCGGCCTGGCGCAGCAGAGCCAGAGGCACGCTCACGGTGTAGTCCTTCTTCTTGTGGAACTTCTGGATCATACGCTTGATTGCCCTGGCGGTCGATTCCACGTTTTCGATTTGATCTATCTGCACAATTATCTGATGCAGCTCGACCCGCTCCATAGAGCGAGCGCCCGACGAGGACAACGTAATCACGTCTCCAAAGTACTGGCGGGCTATCGATAGCGGGATATAGGCGTCCACCTCTTGGTCGGGCATCTGGATATCACCCGACTTACCGCCTTCGCTCTTGATGATGCCGACGATCTCAAAGTAGTTACCGCCGATCCGCACCCATTCGCCTATGCTGTGTCTGGTGGCCAGAAGTTTTCTGGCGCCGAATTCTGTGAGAACAACCGCGGGAGTTGGATTTTCCTCGTTCATGAATAAGAGGACGCGTCCAGCCAGGGTTTCCCGACTGACCAAATCGAACCACGTCGGCGTAGTACCCACAACACGGACCTCAAGGCTTCGTTCGCCAAGCCGGCCTTTCTGACGCAGCAGTTTCGCAGGAGCGGTCCGCTCGACATGTTCGAGACTCTCGGCCATTCGCAAATGATCCTCGTATGTCAATCCGTACACTTTCATGTTTATTAAAGATCGATTCGAACTGGTGGTTTCGTCCTCGACCGCTTTGGCGGATGAAATAATGATATTATTGCTTCCGAGCTTGCGGATCTGCTCCAGGGCCTCCCGGCCTGCGCCTTCTCCTACCGAAAGCATGGCAACCACGCTGCCGACACCGAATACAACGCCGAGCATTGTCAAAAACGACCTGAGCTTGTGGAGCAGCAGGTTCTCCAGGCCCGACCGTATGTTCCTTATCATTTTGACCCCATTGAAGGTCATTTCTGCTGGTCCCCTCCAAATTTCTCCTGGAAGAATTTCATCCTCTCTTGCATGGACATATTTTTAAGCTTCTCCTTTTCCTCATCGGACATGTTCTTCATCATCTCCATTCGCTTCTTCATCTGCTCCTGCTGCTGAGGGGACAGATTAGGCATTCCCTGCGGCATCCGACCCGGCGGTAAAGTCGGAAAGCCCTGGGTCTGCACTGGCGGCGCAACCTGCGGCCCGGCATCCGTTGGAGCGCTGGTTTTACCGTCGAGGCGGTCGCGAACTTGCTGATCGATGGTGTCGGGCTTTGAGACAGCTTCATTCGGTTCGCCGCCGGACGGCATTTCGTTAACAGACGGAGGTTTTAAGGGCGGATCGAGCAAAACAACTTCTCCTTCCTTCAAACCGCTAATAATCCGGATCATCCGGTTGTTGTCCATGCCTATCTCGACTATGCGCGGCTCGACCGAATCACCTTTGGGCAGATAGACAATCGTGTCTTCCGCAACCCGCGTCACGGCCTGGACGGGCACATAGACAGCATCGTCATACTTCTCGACGATGATCTCCGTCCGGCAGGTCGTCCCCGGGCGAAGGGCCGAATCATCCGTATCGAGGTTGATTTGTGTTTTGAAAACCTTCAGATCGGGATTGAGGAAAATGCCGGCTGAATCAGGAAGCGGCGCGACCATAGCCACTGTTCCCAGAAATTTCTTGCCGGGCAGCGTCTCGACTGTGACAATAGCGGGCTGTCCGATCCGCACTTTCGCTAAGCTCGTTTCGTGTACACTCACTTCCGCCATTGTCGAGGCGTCTGTAGGAAGGTAGATCAGCTCCTGGCGTTCGAACACCTGCTGACCCTCCGTTAAGGGCTCCTTTAACATGCTCGCAAGGCCGCTCTTGGTGCTTGTGGCATAAACAACCAGACCGTCGCAGGGAGCGAGAATGGTCGTTTTTTTGAGTTGATCCTCGATTTTTAACAGCTTTGTCTGCTGCCGGGTGTACTCGGCTTCCTTGGCTTTCAGGTCGGCCGCCGCCTGCCTCTTGTCGGCGTCGGCTTTGCGCTTGGCTCGATCCAGGGCCGATACCGCCTGCTGCACATCGCTCTGGAACTGCCGGATCTGCCGAGGGTAAGTGAAATCCTGCAGGAGCTTAAGGTCGGCCACTGCAAGATCATATTCCAGTCTCCTGCGTTTGACCGTAAGCTCATCGGCGGTCCGCTCGGTCTCGGAGAGATACTTTTCCTCATAGAGTTTGTTCGACCACTTCAGCGTCTGCTCAGACCGCTCCAGTTCCTCCTTGGCAAGGGTAATCCTCTTATTCGCTTCGTTGACGTCCTTGGGATACTGGCCCAGTTCGTACTTCTTCAGGTCCTGCCTTGCGAACTCCAGGGCCAGCTCCGCTTGATTGACATCACTTATAGCCTGGCTTGTAACGATGGCAAGATTTTCCTTAGCGTTGATATACGTAGCCTCGTTATTCTGAACACGGATCTCCTGGTCGATCTTACCGTCCTGCAGCGAGCTTGCATCCAACTCGACGAGCAGGTCTCCTTCTTTGACCCGAGTGCCTTCGGATACAAGGCTTATGATGGAGGTCCGGCCTTCGACCTCGTTTTTTATGATTCGCTGGTCGCGGGCCTTGATGGTGCCCGATTCGACGACGCTGATGGTCAGAGGCCCTCGTTTGGCCGTAAAGGTCGGTATATCCCGCCCCGCTGCTTTGCCGCCCCGGAATGCCGCGAGCCAGATAATGCCGGCGCCGAGCAATACGATAATTAAAAGAGTGCCGAGCAATCCTCTCCTGCGGAGTATGGAGCTATTGTTGTTCACACTATCATTTTGAAGTACCATAGTTGATTTCCTTGATAAATCCCCTTCGCATCCACGGCGGCCTGTTCTTCGTTAATCGAGGCAACCTCATCACCGCAGGAAGTTGCGCATGTTTTAAGACGGAGCAAATATTTCTAAAAGGCAATTTATTGTTTTCACATAGAAAACGTTTCGCTCGGTCATTGACGCTGAACCGGAGTTTGCTGAAGATGGTCAATCGCGAATTTTGCTCGCACTTTCTCAAGCATTTGTGCCTTCTTTTGAATTCTCCATGTGAGTACCGCGATGGGTTCTCTTTTTCTGTCTTTGAAGGTTATTATAATCCTTCCGAAGCCCATGAGCCGTTCAAGGAAATCGCTCGTATCGATACGGCTGTTATAATCCTCTCTGCCTATTTGTTCGCCTGATTCGGTCGGGCCTTCCTGCAGGTTCATATAGTTGGGTGTTATTGTTACGTAATAGAAAAGTCCCTTGAGCCAGGAAATCAGAATTGTAAACATGCCGATTATGCCGACAAGAAGATAGCCGGTGGCGTTGACGCTCAAAGCAAGGTGTTTGAAAAGCTTCAGGAAACCGACGACCCAGCCGAGCAGGTGCAGCCATAACAAGAAACAACCTAAGCTTACCAGGGTTATAACAAGTATTTTGATGCTGACGCTGTATTCCTCCACAAGGAAATTCAGAAAGAATATTGTCAGCCAGATGCTGCCTATAACAATCCCGGGGACCGAGCCGAAGAACCATAAGTCGATTTCGTTTAAGTACATCAGCACAGCAGCAAGCAGTGACGCGACGATGGTGGGAGTGTAGAGAACTTTTGGCGTCCAGTTGAAGATAATCAGCCAGTCATTGACGTCAGGGTCCAGTTTCATCACCTTCTGCATTTTCAATCTTGTTCTGAGGGTTTTTCGAAGGAGGAGCCATGCCCCGACTGTTGCTGCGATCAGGCCTATGGCGATATATATGGCTATCATTTTATTTGACAGCCATTCGATTTCGGACGGTTTGGGGAGCAGGAAATAAGTGAGAATCAATAAGATAACTATCAGTCCGACGAGGCCTGAAACCCAGAAGATGATTTTCCTTTTTGCGCTTTTGGAATTATTCTTCTCGTCAACATTTCTGTTGTCTTCGACTTTCTGTTCTTCCATGATATGCACTTTCAAAAATGAGCCGTAAGCCGTGAAAAATTAAAATCAAGCACATATTACTGTATATTGTCCGGAAGCACAATAGGTTCCCATCTTACTTTTGCGGCCCCGAGCAGCGTGCCGGAGGCGTAGGCCAAATCGACAAGCGCTATCTGGTACTCGGCCAATGCCAGAATTTCGGCTCTTTGAGACTCGGCAAAAGTTGCCTGCGCCTGAAGTACGTCGGTAGATGTCCCCAGGCCGAGCTCAAACTGGCGTTTTTCAGCCTCGAACAGCCGGCTATCAAGGATCGTGCTTTGCCTGCTGGCCAGAACACGCTGCCAGTTCGCCTCAAGCTGGTCGATAGCATTAAGCACCTCAAGTTCAATAAGTGCTTCGCGGCTGTCTCGGCTGGCCAACCGCTGCCGTCGCTGGTATAAGGCCTGCCGAAGCTGACTCTTTCCGGCTTCATTTCCCAGCGGCACCAACAACTGCAGCCCGACTCGATGGTCCTCAAATCTCTTATCGAAAAGCAAATCAAATGAGTCGTCTCTCGTACCGCCCAGGCCGTTCACGTTATACTTGTAATCCATGGTGACCAAAGGCAGCGACTGGCTCCGCATATAATCGACAGTGGCGAAATCTTCGGCGATTTGCAGTTCCAGCTCGAGCATTTCCATACGATTTTCCATGGCTGTTGCCAGCAATCGCTGCTTTTCCAGCTTATAACGGACAGGATCCGGCTCGGTGGCGGGTATCAGCACCGTAGGTCCCTGCATGTCCAGGCCTGCCTTATTAAGCGTCCGCTTGAGGTCACGTTCTCGATCGCGCACATTGTTTTCAGCTAAAATAATAGCCTCAAGCTGCTGTGCGACTCCGGACTCGGTTCGGGTAATCTCTATCTGCGGTTTGTCGCCTGCAGCCACAAAACGACCGGCTTGTTCGTATAGGGCTTTGGCCAGCTCATACTGTTTTTTCCGCACATCCAATTCCTTCATGGCCGCATAAAGTCGCCAGTACACACGATCCACATCGGCGATAATTCGTATAATTTCGAGTTTTGTTCTGGCGTCGATTATTTGCCGCTCATACTCGGCGATACGAATCGCATAGGTATTAGCGCGCTTGCCTGCGCCCCGAAGCAGTGGTTGACTGATCGAAACTGACATATCCGAGCCATAAGATGGATCGAATACCGAGTAGAACGAGCCTGTTTTGGCACGGCTGTCGGCTAAGTCAAAGTTTACTGTGCCACCGGTTCGCAAAGGGATCTGGACACCAAGACTGGTACTGGTATAATCGACTTGCGAGCCTGAAATTTCATCAAGAAACGAAGCCGATGGGGTATCCGTCTTTGAAAATGTCAGATTAGAGTAGAACGCAGCCTCGAACTGGGCCTCCTGCTGGCTGACCTTTTCGGCGGCAACAGCAGGATTGATAAGCTGCACCTTCAGGTCAAGGTTATTCTCCAGCGTAAGTGCTCGACATTGCTCCAACGTAAGCTCAAGCTTTTTTTGCGGCACTTCATTGGCATCCGCCGGGGCTTTTTCTTCTTCGGCAGCCTCCTGCAGCCCAAGTGTTTCTATCTGCCGGGTCTTTTCAGGGGCAATCCTGGTTTGGTAAGAATTTCCATCACCGGAAAACTGCTCGCAGCCGGTTAATACGAATAGTCCCAATCCGGTAAAAACCGCATGACGGAACCATTTAAGCAAAAATTTTTTACTCATGTCTAAGAGCCTCAATAGGATCGAGCCTGGCAGCTTTAACTGCCGGGAACATTCCAAAAAATATGCCAACGGCACCGGAAAAACCGAACGAAAGGCCTATCGACCAAAGGGGAATATACGCCATATCGAGTTCAACTTTCGGGATATTGGCTATGCCTGTAGTCAGAAGCTGGCCGAATCCGATTCCGACAAGACCGCCGACAAAGCATAAGACTACGGACTCGATCAGGAACTGGGTTAGAATCGCGCTTTTTTTCGCTCCCACCGCCTTGCGAAGTCCTATTTCCCTGGTTCGTTCGGATACCGTGACAAGCATGATGTTCATAATGCCGACACCGCCGACCAGAAGGGAAATCCCAACAATTCCACCGGCCACCATGGTGACTATAATTGCTATTTTATTGAACATTTCCAGTATGTTTTTAAGTGATTGCACCTCAAACGTGTCCGGTTCGCCGGGCTTTATATTCCGTGTGCGCCGGAGGAAGAAACTTATCTCCGCCCGGGCATCATCCGAAACTTCGGCGGACTTGCTTTCGGCGAGGACCCCGATGTACAGGTACCGACTCAGCTTGAAGCTGGTCTTGAACGGAATAAATATCTCGGAACGTTCCTGGTCGCCTCCCCCGAATAAAGATTCCGGTCGAGCTTCGAGCACGCCGACAATATAAAATGTATTGTGACCTATGAAAATCGGCTGGCCTATGCAGTCACGGTCAAGGCGAAGGTCATTGCGCAGCTTTGGATCAATCAGACAAACCTGCCGCACCTGCATTTCGTCGATAACCGAAAGCGGCCTTCCGATTGTAACCGGGCGGCTCTCGATTTTATGGCAGGCCGGCTCGATACCGCGAATACTTACATTTTCCACCGACCGCTCACGGAAGCTGACAGTACGCCCTCCGGCCCAGGTCTGGCGGCCAAATCGCTCCACTGAAGGGCAGTGTTCGAGCATACCGTCAAAATGTTCCGGCAGAAATCGAATGCTCCACCACGGAGCATGCTGCAGAGGTCCCGTATCGGGACGTTTGGGTTGAATGAATATGGTATTGCTTCCCAGGGTTTCTACCTGGGTTAGTATCTTGGCTTTCAGGCCGCTCAAAGCGGCAATAACCGCAGTGACTGAGGCGACACCGATGACGATTCCGATAGTAGTGAGTATCGACCTGGTTTTGTTCGCCCAGATTTGGCCAAGTGAAAGATAGACACTCTGATAAAAAAGGCGAAGAAAGGCCATTAGCGCTCGTAGCACAGCTCTCATGACAATCCTCCTTGTTTGTCATTTTGCTTTTTGGCCTTATCTGCCTGATTCCGCTTGCTTTGCGTATCGCTGTCAATGCGACCATCTTTCATGTGAATTATTCGTTCGGCGTGATTGGCAATATGTTCCTCGTGCGTGACGATGATAATGGTCTGGCCTTCCCGGTGAAGCCGGTCGAACAGTTTCATAATGCCTTCGCTTGTTTTGCTGTCGAGATTGCCTGTCGGCTCGTCCGCCAGCAGAATACTTGGCTCACAAACAAGTGCTCTGGCGATAGCTACGCGTTGCTTTTCACCTCCCGAGAGCTGATTCGGCTTGTGCTTAATCCGGTCGCTCAGCCCGACTCTCTCAAGCACGGTTTTGGCGCGCTTGCGCCGGGACCACCAGCCATTTTTTGAATAAATCAGCGGCATCTCAACATTCTTGAGCGCGGATAGCTGACCGAGCAGCTCGAACGACTGAAAGACAAATCCGATTCGCTCATTACGGATGCGGGCCAGCGCCGCGTCACTCAGGCTCGTCGTATCCTGCCCATCCAGTCCATAGTATCCGGATGTGGCCCTGTCCAGACATCCCAGGACGTTCATCAGCGTGCTCTTACCTGAGCCGGATGTCCCCATTACGGCGACATATTCGTTCTCGTTTAGCTCCAGACTGATACCGTCAAGTGCATGTATAGATTCCACGCCGACTTTATAAACCCGTGTGACATCCTTTAGTTTAATTACGGCTTTATCATTCCGGGGTCGAATTACCGGTTTATCAGCTTCGGCTGCTATCATTGGCATCGTCTGCAGTTTCTTCTTTAGCTTCAGCTTTAACGTCTTTTCTCTTTGCTTCTGCTTCACGCTCATCCTGTATTATCTGATCGTGCTTAATACTTTCGAGTACTTTATACGGACCGACTACTATTTTGTCTTCTTCTGTTATGCCTGATTTTATTATGGTGTTGGTCAGGTTGCTCTGGTCGATTTGAACCGGCGTGACGATGGCCTTGCCGTCAATATAGCGGTAAACCACCGTCGCGTATGTCTTGGTTTTATCGACCTGGGCGGAATTCTCGCGAATCTTCAGAGGCAGATCATCGATAGCCACACCCAGCACGGCCTGACTCGGCAGATTCAGCACGTTTTCGTGCCTTGTGGTCTCGATATCCACATGGGCTGTCAGGCCCGAATACAATTTCTTCACATCACCCTGAAGCAGTATCTCGGTCCTGAAGTATTTCGTGCCGGTCGACGATATTCTGTGTGTCAATGCAATCGAATCGATGAATCCGTTGAATTCCTCGTCTGGAAAGGCCTGTACGTGGACCGTAGCCTTTTGACCCAATGCCAATTTGCCTACGTCGGCTTCATCCACCTGCGCGACAAGCAGCATTGTAGAGAGGTCCGCCACTTCCATAATCACGGTGCCCGGATTATTCATCGTTCCCATGATAACCATCTCTCCCACCTCGGCTTCGAGCCGGGTCACCACACCGTCGATGGGTGAAGATATCGTCATATGGTTGAGAGCCTCATTCGCCTGTTCGATTCCCGCATCGGCGACTTCGAGGTTATGTTGTAACACCACCAAATTCAGATTCACCGATTCCAGCGTGTATTTGGCGGCCTCATACTGCGACTTGAGCTCGTCATATTTAGCCTGGGCCTGGTCGAATGTAGCCTGAGCGATGTCCTTTGATTCAAGCAGTCCTTTCTGGCGTTCCAAATCACGTTGGGCTTGTTTTAGCGAGGCATCAAGGCCGGCAAGACTCGACCGCTGACTGGAAATTCTGGCTTTATCGACTTCTGCCTGTGCAACCTGAGCGGCGCGTCCGGCCTCGGCCGAAGACAGCCGGCTCTCCAGATCTTTAGCATCAAGACGAACCAGCACCGATGCCGGAACCGGGGGATTCGCATTTGGATCGCCGCAAGTCACAATATCCCCTTCATCGTAGGGAAGCTCGACAATTCGTGCCGATACCTTTGCGCTTATCTCCACATTCGTTTTTGGCTCGATCTCGCCGGGAGCGCTGACGAACTCTATCAACTCCCCGCGCTGAGCGCTTTCGATACGGACTATCGTGGGCTTTTTGCCACCTTTGAATTTGGCCCTGATCGCCACCCCAATCCCGGTAGCGACCACTAAGAGGACGATAATCACGATAAAAATTATTCGAGACTTCTTCACCCTAAAACCTTTCTTGTAAAGAGTAACTGTCGGTATAAATTTTGTATAGCCACTTATAAGTGTGATTATGCAGGTTAAATGTTACCATTTTGTTACGGTTTTGAACTTTTTTTGCTTTTTTTCGAAACATCGCAAAATGAGTGCCCTGCAAAATGTTAGCTTGTGAGCCTGATACGAGATAGCATTCCATTGTCAGCAATATAGGTATAGACGCCCAATTACTAAATTTATTGCGCTTATTTTGAAGAAAATTCTCAAGCATTATAATGCACGTGTTAATAATGATGTAAAACATGCCCATCCGAACTATTTTCCTGCAAAAATGACTGTTAATATTCGAATCTTTGGCCAGCTATATAAATATATGCGCCTGGTTGTGGAATTACTCAGGATTTTACGGTGTCTCTGAGAAAAACCGAGTACATGCTTATGGACTTTGAGAAGCATTTGGCAGGGCTATCGTGTAATCCGATACTAATCTGCGTAAGTCCATATCGGCTATCGGTATTTTACTTTTTTGGTGTTGGCCTATAAAAACGATTATGAAACAACTCATCCGCTTCGACTGCTGTTATCTCGTGTCATGTTTGCTCGACTAATGAGACTTTATCTGGCCGCCACTACATGCGCCGGCGATTCAGATTGAGGCGTATGCATGCCTTCGATCTCAAATGGCTGGCCCGGACCGCAACCGGCAACGAAGAACAGAATCGCTGCAACAACGAGCAAAATGATGGTTGTTTTCACAATATCTCCTTACTAAGATATCTGACTTTTTCTCCTTGAATGCACTGTTATTCCTATAAAATATAGGATACCAAAAGAGCCGGAAAAACGCAAGCAAAGAATGCAATATAAGTCCCGATTCTCATATCAAGGGTACTCAATCGCGCATAAGCCGATAAAATCGGCTATCTTGTCCAGTAGTCGATAACAAGGACTTTGTCCAGGTGAGGGCCGAGGCGTTCGCCGAACATCTTGTGGGCCGGATGCGGCAGGTACTTTGCCCTGTCGTCTCTACTGCGAAAAGTTACAATAAAACAGTGGGTAAATCCCTGTTGAAGATTTTCCACGCTTACATCCGTGCCCCATTCGAAATCGTGTATAGCATCGATCTTGTGCGGAAGTGTGCAGAAAACTCTTTCGATTTGGCCAATCTGCGCGTCGGTTGTGCCATCCTTGAACTTGAACAGCACGACATGACGCAACAGGCGGCCCTGTTTTTCAACATGAATGGCCGCGGGGGATTTGTTCTCATTGACGTGCTTGCTCTCGTGGACATGGACACAGCCAGCCAGAATTATCGCCCCGGCAGCCAGACACAAAAAATTCCTTACCATTAATTCGTTACCTCCAGTTTTTTTCAACTTGTTTCTACCGATTATCAAATGAGGGATTTTATCAGCAATACCATCCAGCGTCCACATCAAACTTACCGGTAGAACACCTCCAAACCAGGTGTTGGGGCGTCCCAAAAAAATCTGCAAAAACGCTTTTGTATTTGATCCGAAAAGAAATACAATGGAGAAATCGAGGTAAGGCGGCCGTCGTACATATGTCGTATGCTCTGTAATAAAGCGTTGAGTCACGGTATGAATATGGCTGTAAAAAGTGAAATGGGAGACGATTAAGATGCTCAAATGGTTCAAGCAGTTGGATAAGATTCTGCGTGGGGATGCGACCCGCATTTCGTCACTGGCTGAAGGCCGGTTTACAACTCCTGTCGCCGGACTGTCGGTCTCTATCGTTTTGCTCGGCGTCCTGTATGGATTGTGCATGGGCACATTCGCGATGATCCGAACGGGCGGGCAGGCATATATGCAGATGATCGCCAGCGCTATCAAGCTGCCGATGCTGTTTTTTCTCACACTCGCAGTGACATTCCCTTCTCTTTATGTATTTAACGCTCTGATCGGAACGCGGCTTTCCGTAATCTCGGCTCTTCGCCTCCTGATTGCTGCGTTAGGCGTGATGCTGGCGGTGCTGGCATCATTGGGACCGATTGTTGTTTTTTTCGCCTTGAGCACAAAGAGTTACCCGTTCATGGTATTGTTGAATGTGGGCACAAGCACTGTAGCAGGTGTGTTAGGGCTTGGATTTCTGTTGCGCACATTAGACCGGTTGGTCATCGTGCAGGAAGACATCGAATTGTCCAATTTTGAAGTGAGTTTGGAAAACGGCCAGGGCGAAGAGACTGGGGGCAAGAAAATCGAGCCGACAGGCGCTCTTGATCATATGGGGAAGATTACGACCCGGAAAGCAAAAAGTGTTTTCAGGATATGGACGATTGTCTTTGCACTCGTCGGAGCCCAAATGAGTTGGGTGCTTCGTCCGTTCATCGGATACCCAATGGCACCGTTTGAGTGGTTTCGTGAACGCCAAAGCAATTTCTTTATTGCCGTATTGCATGCATTGGCCAACCTGTTTTCCTTTTAATGGTTTAGTACATTATGAAAGTTGAATTTGTGGATAGATGAGGTAAGGGTGGCAGCCTCAAGCGCAGCTTGGGGATGGTTTATCTGGCGTTTACCATCCCCAAAGCCTTCGGCTTTGAGGCTGCCACCCGGTCTGTATGGCGGAGCGTAAGGATTATGTTACTTCAAGCAGAACATGTGCTGAGAGCAAGACCGTGGGTTGTCGAGGATGATCACACGGCAAAGAAGTTAGCACAATTAGGGCTGCTGATAGCCGTGTTTGGAATTATGTACGGAGCGGTAATGGGTAGTTTCGGCGGGGTGTTCGGCGAGCGCTTCTGGCAGGTTGTTTTTTCGGCTGTAAAGGTGCCGTTTCTCCTGATGGGTACGTTTGCGCTGAGTCTGCCGAGTTTCTTTGTGGTTAATACGCTATTTGGGTTGCGGTCAGACTTTTCATACTCTTTGCGGGCATTGCTGGCAACACAGGCGGGGCTGACGATTGTCTTAGCATCCTTCGCTCCTTTCACTGTGTTATGGTACGTATCTTTTTCGAATTACCGGGGGGCGATTCTGTTCAACACGCTGATGTTCGGCAGCGCCAGTCTTACGGCCCAGTGGCTGCTTCGGCGATTCTACGAGCCTCTCATCCGGCGCAACCGGCGACATCGCACATTGTTGCGGGCATGGCTGGTCATCTATGCGTTCGTGGGAATTCAGATGGCCTGGGTCCTTCGACCATTTATCGGCAATCCTGATGCGCCGACACAATTTTTTCGCCAGAACGCCTGGGGCAATGCATATGTGAGACTCGCCAACATCATCTGGTCCTTCATCGGGGGATAACGCCGAACCTGCATTCTCATATTTCATGCCGAAGTGTTATTCCAGCAGCATAAAACTGTCAGCAACATGAAGTGCGATATCAAAGCAAAAAATCACTGATATGAACGGCACAGTCGCGGAATTTGTCGGCCGGCAACGTGACTGTCTGCCATTTCGGGCTGCGGCGTTTCATGAACTTGCGGTAATCTTCCAGCTTAACGCAAAAGAACATATACTTGTTCGAGTCGAAATCGAAATAATCCCTGCCGTCAAAATCAACGTCGATATTTTCCATCCTGTAGGCAAAAACAAATGTAGCCTGGTGGCTTTCGCCAAATACCCGCTGCCACTTTGTCAGTCCCTCGATATCTCCGATTGTGACCCAGCACTCGAAGCCCGCCAATTTGGCCAGGCTGGTACCCTTGAACTTTCTGCCCTTTACCTCGGCGATGACGATTGGCCTCTCGGGCGGGTATAATAAAAAATCGAAGCTCTTAATGTCGGAATGTCCGAAAGCCGTTCTTTTGTGCTCATCGACCGAGTCGTACTCGATCCGATTGTCTATAAGCCAATTCTCGAAAGCCCGCTCGTAATGATTTGGAGAAGAGTCCTTCATTTTTACTCGCATCGGCTGTTAACCGCTGGTCTCGCCGGAATCTTTGCTCTGCGCAATGAGACCCGCATCGATGAGGCAGGGTCTCGAAGGTTACTTATCCGGCTTGAACAGCAGCGGGGCCAATTCGTTCAGATAATTCCGCCATACTCGCCACTCGTGGGCACCTTCTGAAAAGTGGCTTGTATGCTCGATCTTATCAGCTTTAAGCTGCTCTATAAATTTCTGGTTTGCATCGAAAAGGAAGCCCTGCCTGCCGCAGCCGACCCACAGCAGCTCAAGTTTTTCATTTATCGATTCAGGTTCGGCCAGCAGTTTGTCGAGTTTCGGTTCTTCCGGGATAGCCGAGCTGAACGCTCCGACCCAGCCGAACAAATCGAGATTGCCCAGGCCTATCGTCAGCGACTGGCCGCCGCCCATTGACAGGCCCGCTATGGCGCGGTTTTTCTGCTCTGAGCTTACACGATAGGACTTCTGGACGTATGGGATGATATCCTCAATCAGGTCCTTCTCATACGCCCCATACCTGCCTATGCTTTGCATAACCGGGGGGGACGAAGGCGTATGGCCGTAAGGCATTACGATTATGAACGGCTTTGCCTTGTTCTTTGCGATGAGATTGTCCATGATAAGATTGGCCCGCCCGATCCCGGTCCATGCATCCTCTGTATCGCCAAATCCGTGGAACAGATACAGTACGGGATATTTTGTGTCCCGGTTTGTCTCATAGCCGGGGGGCGTGTATAAATAAAACCGGCGCGGGACACCGAGCGACTTCGACTGGTATTTGTGAATGTGCACCGTGCCGTGAGGGACCTGCTGCTCTTCGTAGAACATCGGCTCGTCGCCGGGTATCTCGACGAGGTTCTTCGAGTTCCGCAGCCAGACTTTGAGCCATGAATTGGATGGATCGACAACCTGCAGGCCGTCCACGAGGAAAGTATATTCGTAGATGTCCGGCTTGACCGGACCGACAGTCACATGCCATATACCCTTGCTGTCTTTGGTCATCGGCCGAGCTGCCTGTAAGAACTGGGCCTGCAAACCAACTTGTTTGGCGTTGGGTGCGAGCAGGCGAAACGTCACATTATGTTGAGAGTTAATTTCCGGGGATATGATGCTTTGGGGTCGCTGAGCACAGAGTTGTGAAGCGGGCAGGCACAAAATTGACAGCAACAGAACCACCATGACTAATCTGCAGAATCTCATTTTTCTTCCTTCCAAATACAGTTTGTATACGCTCTGAATCGCCCGCTAAATCACGTGCATTTAAGTGGAATCCAACACGGAGAAGAACTCATCGCGGCCAACAAGCTCCTGCTCGCCGGTAGCCATATCCTTGATGCCGATTTTGCCTTCTTTGAGCTCCTCTTCGCCTATGATTATACACTTCCCGGCGTTTTGCGCCGAGGCTTCTTTCAACTGTTTCGAAAGACCTCCCGTCTTATAGCTGATATTGGCCGAGTATCCCATCGAACGCAGCTTTGCGATAATCCGCCACGCCTCGTTGCCGATGTGGCCTATGCAGGCGACAAAATAATCGATCTGCCGCTTCGGCACATGTTTATCGAGCAGCCCCTTTTCCTTAAGGAGTATTTCCAGCACACAATCGCCCATCCCCATCCCGGTAGCGGAAATTGCGGGGCCGCCGAAATCCCGAAGGAGGTTGTCATATCTGCCGCCGCCGCAGATAGCCCGAAGGTCGCCGACGGCGTCGTGCACCTCGAACACGATGCCCGTGTAGTAGGCAAGCCCCCGAACAATGCTTGGATCGTAAACGCAATATTCACCTACTCCCATTATTTCCAGGCTTCCAAGGACTGTTTTTATTTCGGTGTAAGCCGTGAATTCATCCGAATCGGCTTTTATTAATTCTCCAAGCTCCGGTATTGAATCTATGCTAATAAATTGCAATATTTTATTAAGTGTCTCTTTGTCCGGCACCTGTTCCGCGAGCAATTGCTCAAATGTTTCGGCGGGCAGCTTGGCTTTTTTATCGAGAACCACATAAAGAGATTCGAGTTTTTCATCGGGAACGCCGTAGCTCTTTAGCATGGCCGCCAATAACTTTCGGCTTGAAATCCTGACTTTGACATCTTCCGAGGTCAGCCCTACGTTTCTGAGATAATCGATGGTGGTGAAAATGATCTCGGCGTCGGCCAGCGGCAGGTCAATACCTATGATGTCGATGTTCCACTGGAAGAACTCGCGGAGCCGGCCCTTTTGGGGACGCTCGGCCCGGAAGAGTCTCGGAACGGAGAACCATTTGATCGGTTTCGGCAGGGCATTGATCTGCTGGTTGACCATTCGTGCCAGCGTCGGCGTGATTTCGGGTCTCAGGGCCAGGTCCCTGCCGCCGCGGTCGGTGAGCGAGAAAAGCTGCTCGACGATTTCATCGCCGCTTTTTATCTGGAACATTTTCAGGTATTCGAAAATCGGCCCGTCATATTCTTCGAAGCCGTTCCGCAGGGACACTTTCTTCCAGCCGTCCACGATAAAATTACGAATCGCCATGTCCGGCGGATAAAAATCCCTCGTTCCCTTTACCGGCGGTATTTTCATTTCTTCTTCGCCTTGCGCTTACGCCTGGCGCTTTTGCCTTTCTGCTTTTCGATAACGTTGTTGTCGAATTTAATCTTTATATACTCTTCCATCTGCTTATCGTCGGTGAAGTGCAGCTCGTAATCGTATTCGCCGTCAACGAAATCGCAATCCGAATGACGGTATCCCCTGCAGATTTTCGGCCTTTTGTCGTAAATCCTGCAGTGATAGTCCTTTTCCGAGAGGTGGTTACACTTGTTTTTTATGTTAATATACCAGTCACCGTCCTCTACGAATACCGTGATATCCTTATGGCACAGATACCATCGTATATCGTCAAAGTCTTCCTTATCTTCCGGTGTTTCAATGGGCAGCGCAAAGTACCTGCAGCACAGCCCGGTACATTTACTACATTGACTCTTTTTTGCCATTCCAGCAAGCTCCTATATAGCAACAATAATAAGCTGTCCGCTCAAAACGCCACACTATAAGCTATTGGCCATCCAGCGTCAAGGAAAGCAATTTGCCGGATGCTATTTTTGTAAAGATGTATCGAGCCGGATTCGTCCCCGGCAAAATTCTGCGCTCTGCCTGGAATTCGCTGGAAATACTCAAACCGGAGATTTCAGAAGTGTGGAAGCTGTTTGATAGAAAGAATAGTGAGGTGTAATCGAAACTGAGCGAGGAAGACGAGGGATTTTGACGCCTGCAACTGCAAGATATGTCCGTAAAGAAAGCAATGCCTCTGAGCAGCGGGCCCTGCCTTTAAGTAAGTGATTAACACTACGCTATTGATGTATTTTTGTCTTGAAGATACTGTAAGGCATCAAGCTCATCGTCAGCAAAATCGAAAACTGTAAGAAGGCCCGTCCGCACAAAGATTTGTTTGATTGCCGAGGGAAGATTAAAAAAGACAAGCTTGCGTCCGGATCCTTTGAGCAGTTTATCCAGTATTATCATGCCGCATATACTTCCTGAAGTCAGGATTTCAACTTCGGAGAAGTCAACCATCACGTCAAAGTCTACTGAGTCACTTAGCAGCTTGTTGACAATTTCGATCTCCTGCCCGCGCTGCGGCTGCTGAGGCAAAGTGATTAAAAGGATATCTTCTGAAAAATTTTGAATTCCCATTGTTTTTCCCCCCTAGTATTGTGTGGAACTGCCTGGGCCGGATTAATGCTTATGATCGGAATAGCTTTTTATCCGGCCCTCTAATTAAAGTATAGTCGAACAATCGTCAAATCCAAACAGAATCAGGTAAAAAAGGGCCGAATCGGATAAATAATCCTGCCCCTGATACCTGTTAGTCTGAATTTGACAATCTTAGGGGGACAAAACTCCCTTTAGGGCAGCCTGCCAATCGTTACTGTATCCTTATTTATGTATGACTTTTCCCTTGCCCTTGCCCTTGCCCTGAAGGCTGCCATAGGCAGCGACTTTTCAGATACGACCTTCCAGTTGTCATCGGGCTTTAGACTCATTCCCTCTCAGGTCAAATTATGTATCCGGTAAAAACGCGGATGATGGAGCTAAATTTTACCGGAAATCGGAATATAGCCCGGATTTGTACGATTGGAGGCATTTTTATGTCTTGCAGAGGGATTAATCCGGTTTTATTGGTTTTCGGGCCATAAAAAAAATTATAATTGTTGGATTGCATTGCCGTAACAAATTGTGTTATAATGTATAATAGGTCAAGACAAATGAGACTGAGGAGTACATGAGGTTTTGATTAAAGATAGTGACAAGCTTTATTAATGTGATAGAGGCAAAAAGTCGCTACTTTGTCATCCGCCCCAAATGCATTTGTTACTATGAACAATACTAAGACGTTCGGATAAGAAAGGAGCGGCAGTATGCAGAAAAGAAAGGGCTTTACATTAATTGAGCTTCTGGTAGTGATCGCCATAATAGCGATATTAATGGCAATATTAATGCCGGCACTGCAGCGGGTTAAGAAGCAGGCAAGAGCGATCATTTGTAGAAACAACCTGAAACAGTACGGCCTGGGGTCGAATATGTACTTAGGCGATTGGGACGGCAATTTCCCCTATTCATTCGAATGGCTATACAAAGATGGGGGTAGAGGGTGCCGATGGCACGATGCCACCAAAAATCTCAACCAGAATCCGGACCTTGCCGGCGGACTTTGGCCATATCTGAAGAGTGAAGAGATTCACCTGTGTCCCGACTTCGACCTTGTTGCCAGAACGTTTGGCTGTGCTAATTGTGACGGCAAAACTATACCAGTCGATCCTCAATATGGTTACACTATGAATTCCTACCTCAATGGAGATGCATGGGGGTCGGTGCCCCAGCAATATCGCACTAATATAGAAAGAATCAGGAATGAATCCCAGGTCAAGAATCCTTCGCGCGTGTTTTTCTTCTCTGAGGAGAATTCGTGGCGTGTGCCGGAACTGGGGAATGCACCAATAAATGACAACAATTTACGTGCTACCCCTGGCGTCGGAGACGACCACTTTGCTACATTCCATGATGCTCCCAGTCAAGACATGGATCATGGTTATGCCAATGCGTCGTTTGTGGATTCGCACGTCGAACGGGTCTCGGCGTATCCGGTCGGTAATTCTTTTAAATTAAGCTGGCCAGGCGGATCACCAATACCGGAGTTCTAAGATGTCAGCATCATGCGCAAACCACAAGGCTTTACATTAATAGAGCTTTTGGTTGTGATTGCTATCATTGCGTTATTGATGGCGATATTGATGCCGGCACTGCAACGGGTCAAGAAACAAACCAGGGCGGTTTCCTGCCAATCGAACCTGCGCCAGTGGGCCCTCTACTTTTCTCTATATACCGACGACAACAACGGGCATTTCCACAGGGGCTGGAACGACGGCGCATATTATGAAGATAGCTGGATGGTCGTAATGCGCCCGTACTATCTGGACAATCCGTCTCTATGCTTTTGCCCTACGGCAACGAAACCCCGCGAGGAAGGAGCAGACAACACATTCGGAGCCTGGACAAATTCTTACGATGAGCACGGCAGCTACGGAATCAATATATGTATTACCGACCCTCTGCCGGGCCGGGAGGGAGGCAGACCGGCTGAGTGGTACTGGCGGAATCGCGATGTCAAAGGTGCCGCCAATATCCCTCTGTTTCTGGATGACTACTGGTGGGATACGCGTCCGCATCACACGGATGAGCCGCCCCAATTCGAAGGCCAGGTGGACGGTTGGAGCACGAACGCTATGAAGATGCTCTGCCTCAACCGGCACAACGGATTCACAAATGCCGTCTTTGCGGATTTCTCCACAAGAACGGTTGGGCTCAAAGAGTTGTGGACGTTGAAATGGAATCACGAGTTCGATATAAATGATTCCTGGACCAGGGCCGGCGGCGCACAATCCGAATACTGGCCTCAGTGGATGAGAAACTTTAAAGACTACTGAAAAATAACGGCGGGGGACAAAATTAACGGAACACTAAGCCGCTCTTGTGTATCTTATGCTGAGACGGAAAAAGGAAAAGTGCCGTTATGAGCAAACCAAAGGGATTTACGTTAATAGAGCTTTTGGTAGTGATTGCCGTCATTGCATTGTTGATGGCGATATTGCTGCCTGCACTCCAGCGGGTCAGGAGGCAGGCAAAGGCAGTCGCGTGTCAATCCAATCTAAGACAATGGGGCCTTTCCTGGTCAATGTACACGGAGCAAAACAATTCCAAATTTCCCTGGCCCGCTACACGAAATCTCACCGCGTCCGTAAATTTCGCGATAGATTGGAGGACAGTATTAGAGGATTTCTACTCAAACGATAGAAAAATTCTCTTCTGCCCGATGACCACAAGAACACTTGAAGAGGGAGCCCAGGTTAAGTACGCAATCACCATAGATACTATTTGGGGACGAAAAAGCAGCTATGCAGCAAATGGATGGATATTTGATGACTTCTCCATTGGTAAAATGGTGCGCCCGACTTACTGGGGGACTCCCAATGTACAAAATGCATATAAGGTGCCGGTAATGGGTGATTCCTTCCGGTGGTACGGATGCCATCCGGATCCAAACGACCTGCCTCCAACCTATGAAGGCGAGAGTCCGAGTGGATCTAATATGCGTGCCTTCTGCATCGATCGACACGATGGAGGTATAAATATCCTGTTTATGGATTGGTCGGTCAGAAAAGTCGGACTCAAAGAGTTGTGGACATTGAAGTGGCACCGCAGCTATGACACGGCTGGTAGCTGGACCAAAGCCGGCGGTATGAAACCGGACAACTGGCCTGAGTGGATGCAACACTTCAAAGACTACTGAAAAGTACTAACAGTCAGCAGCAGCTTCTTTTTATGCTCTCCAGGGACGTTGGCGGTTTATCTTCTTTGAGAAAACATCCTGGGCAATGAGTACATCTTCGATAATCTGGAAATCGAACATTCCCACGCAGGCAAAATCGACGCCGTTCTCGAAGATATACTTAAAACTGACGCTGGGATGAATTGCGCCGGCGGCCAGTACCTTAAAGGCAATCCACGGCTCTTCCAGATCGTTCATATAATCGACGGTCTCCTGAGGATTGCGGCACCACATATTGTCGTGATAATCATCGTGGTCCGGGCCGTTAGGTCCGAGGACATCGAATTCCTTACGGTTTTCCTTTGGTGTCGCCGACCAGTAATTGTCCGGATGCAGCGTCTTGACCCAGAAATCGGGTTTTAAGCCGGCATCGACGCATGCCTTGATTGTCGTCAGGTCATGGGCTCCGATGCCGCCCGGCACCTTGAACTGCTGGATGTAATCCAGCGCTTTACCCAGCGGATCGACTTGGCCTTTTTTGACTGCGCTGTCTGCCAGTCCGCCTTGGATGTATACTGCGTGAGCGCCGCCGTCGACGGAACGTTTGATGCCTTCCTCGATGGTCTCGCCCGATGCACAATCGGATATCCACTGGATTTTGCCGCCCCGCTCGTTCCAGTAACGATTCATAACCCTGTCGGAGACGGGATTGGTCAGAATCGTATTGATTCCGTTATTTTCGGCCAGCTCCAGCGTCTCGAATACCTTTTGATCGGTATGATAGGCTTTGACCAGCGAGGAGACGTACATCAAATCCCTGCTGTGCGCCCAGCCACCGATAAGATTGCCGCCGCAGAATATTCGGCTGATTTTGAGATTCTTGATCTTGCCGAAAGGTAGTTTATTGCCGGCCGAGCCGGATTTGTTATTGGTGGATTTCTCCGCCATTTTAGCGAGTAGGTTCTGCTCTTCGAAACTTTTGAGTCCCAACGTTGCTCCCGCCGAAGCGGCGATTGATTTCTTGAGGAATCCCCGACGATTTACATTTTTGTCTGACATAATTTTTGTCCCTTCCATCTGTGATAAGTACGATAAAGGTTCACGGTTCTTATTATTAAGCTCTCCATGCCCGTTCTCTGTTTATTTTACCTGATAAAATATCTTTTGCAATAAGCACGTCTTCGATAATCTGAAAATCGAACATTCCCACGCAGGCGAAATCGGCGCCGTTCTCGAATGCGTATTTAAAGCCGTCCCTGGGATGAATCGCCCCGGCGGCCAGAACCTTGTAAGCAATCCACGGCTTTTCCATCGTCTTCATAAACTCGATCGTTTTATCGGGATCCTTATCCCAGTAATTATCGATGTCGTAGTTGTCGATAACGTCCTTGTGCTGGTCCGGTTGCCGCTTTGACCAGTATTTGGTGCTGTGATGCGTTTTCATATAGAAGTCGGAATTCAGGCCGGCTTTTTCACACGCCATGGGCGTTTCTAAATTATGCCCGCCGACACCGGCGATGATTCCGTTGTCTTTGATGAAATCAACGACTTTGCCAATCAGGTCTGTCCTTTCATTCCGAGCCCAGAGGTCCCCGATATTGCCGATCAGAAAGGCCCCGACGGCTCCGGCGTCAATTGCCTTTTGGACGTCACCCGTAAGATCATCCGTCTTGGCTGTGCATTGGAGGATCCACTGGATTTGCCCGCCTCTTTCCTCCCGGTATTTTTTGATAAGTTCCGCAGAGCCGGAACCGGTAATAATCGTATTGATTCCGTTCTCCTCGCATATCTGGAGCGTCTCGATAATTTTTTCGTCCGTGAAGTAGTGCTTAAGCAAGGCCGAGACATACGTCAAATCTCTGCTGTGGGCGTATCCGCCGATCAGATTCCCGCCGCAGATTATTCTGCTGATTTTGACTTTCCCAATCCGGCCGGCCGGCAGGCCTTTGACCGAGCCTGCGCGCGGTTCGTTCGGTTTCTTCATTGCCGCCAGCAGGGCCTGCTCTTCCAGGCTCAAAGCCGATGTAATCGCGGTGGTGCCGATGAGGGATTTCTTTAGAAAGTTTCTGCGATCAAGGTCTCGTGACATTTTTCAAGCTCTCTCCAAAATAATTTCACATGGTTGTAACTAAACGACTATTCGGCTCCGTGTTTCTCCAGCAGTTCAAGCATAGTCTTGGAACCTTTCTGTTTGGCGGAGGTTAACGGAGTCTGGCCTCGCTTGTTTTTGATATTGACATCGGCACCTTTGGCGATAAGCATCTCGGCAATCTCTACGTTGCCGGTATTCACGGCAATGTGGAGCGGGGTGCCGAGATTTGTTCCCATTGCATTGACATCCACACCATCGTCGAGCAGGAAATTAACGATCTCCTTACAGTTTCGCAGGACGGCAAAGTGCAGGGGCGTCGTGCCGTCCGTCATTGTTGCGTGAGTATCGGCGCCTTTGGAGATAAGCAATGCCGCCGCTTCCTCATGACCCCCCAAAAGGGTTATGTGCAGCAGCGTTGCTCCACTATTAGCTGTTGTGTTGACGTCGCCGCCTGCAGCAATAATTGACCGTATCTTTTCTACATCACCGGTGCCTACCGCTTTCTTCAGCGATTCAGTTAGTTCGGGATCATGATTTGGTTGGGCCGGTTGGGCGGCGGTGGTTGTTTCGGCGGTCTTGCTCTCGGTATCGGCCGAAGCGGTCGGGGATTGCCCGGCGGGTTTCGTTGTTTTCGCCGGTGCGGATGTTTTTGGCGGTTGCACCTGTTTCTGAACGCCGGCTTGCTGCACCGGTTCGGTTTCTTTCTTCTTACACCCAAAAGTAACGAGCACTAAAATCATGACCGGGCAAAGAAGTATTATGTGTTTCATTATAGTTCACCTTTCAGGGAGCCTGCATCGTTTCCATGAAGATTTACTGCATCATTATACAGCACTTTAAGTCAAATTGCAACTGTAAGAATTATTGCGCTGATCACTCTTTAGCACTGTGCTTGTGCAGAAATACGGCGATTTCCTTATAGCCTCTGTCTTCGACCAACGATATAGGAGTGTTGTCGTCATTGAATGATGCCGGAATCGAGACAGCCCATCAATCAAACCATGCTAAAAGCAGCCGTGCTGGAAAGAACGAAATAAAAAAAGCGGCGGTTGCATTATGCTTACCGCCGCTTTTGAAATATCAGGTAGTGTTCGATTCTACTGGCTTATCAGCGAAATCTGGGCCCAGTAACCGGCCTCGTTCATCCAGCCGGTCGGCTGGTTTATCAATTCGAGCTTCACCTCTTTCCCGGCATAATCGGACAAATCAACCTCGGCTTGCATCCAGATGTCGCGGCCGGTGGTTTGTTTACTCACGGCTTTGCGCTCGATTTCTTTGCCGCCGACAGCGACAATTAAATCCCAGTCACCTTCGGGATGATGTCCCACGGTCAGATGCAGCGTGGTTTTCTTGCCGGCGGGGAGCTTTACCTGCCGTGAAAGTTGACAGCCGGTTCTGCGGTCGAGCGGATGGGTGACAAGAACGTTGCTCTTGCCCATCTCTTGTTCTTTCAGGCCCGGGTCCATATCGAATCCGCAGCTTTTGACCTTCCAGCCGGGCGCGAATTTCGAGACGGCCTCGGAAATATCTTTGCCCGCTATAGCGGTGATTTTCGCCATTTCCGTCTCGGTGAATCTGCTGTTGGCGATAGGGCCCGGTTCCCAGCACTGTTCGAACTTGCCGGGCTTTGGCTTCCTGACCGGAATGACGAATGTTTCTTTGCCGCCATCGTCTTTTTCGATTCGTCCGCCGGCACGCACGACCGACTGACGGACGAGTTTTTCAGAGACGCTGACGAGCATAGGGAAGTTATACGGTGTATGACTGAATTTGCCTTCGGGATTTAACGCCGACTTGAACTTGTCCGGCAGATTCTTAAAACCAATGGTAGTAAATAATATACCGCCGGAATTCGATGGATTACAGTCGGAGTCCTGACCGCAGCGAGTCGAGATGATAATCGTCTTGTCCGGGTCACCTTCGCCATACAACAGGCCCATCACGATATAGGCGCCGTTGATTTTGGCGTCGATATTGAAGTCGCCCTTATCGCAGGAATATCTGCGGTAGTCGGGATTGTCCTGGTATTTCTCCTTGACAAGCTGCCATGTCTTCTGCCAGTCGTTGGGATTTTGCTTATACCAGGTGAGCACATCGCGAATACACTCGGCGTACTGGCTTTCCTGTGGGATACACTTCAGTCCCGCACGGACAATCTTTTCCATATCATCTTCGAAAAAGGTCTCGGCATACATACCGCCGACGAACTGGCCGCCGTAGAGTCCGTCGCCGTAGTTCATCAGCCGGCCGAAAGTCTCACCGAGCTCGATCGCCACGTTGGGCATACCCGGCGCAATCAGGCCGGCATAGTCTGCCTCGATCTGGTAATCGATATCGTCGGCGTGCCTGTTGAATTCCGGGTGGCCGGAATCTGGGGGTGCTATGCCCCGCCGTAGTAGTGTCCTGCCTGCGTTGTTAGCATGCCAAAGCGGATAACCACTATTGGCGAAGTCGATACCCGCCTGGCGAATCGAAACATCCATCCCGTAAAGTTCCAGCGTTCGCAGGAATGTCATCTCGACGTAAATGTCATCCTGGTTAAACTGGTTGATCAGTTCCGGCTTCCATGCCGGCATTTTGTCTTCCGGGATAATCTCGCCTTTGAAACGGAATTCTGTCGGTCCGCCCCAGCCGACGCCGGCCATTTGTCCGATCCAGCCGGCCTTCATCTTGTCCGCGTAATCCTCAACGGCGATTCGGCGAACCGGCGCCTTGCCGAGCCCGTCCGTCTGGCAACCGGATAAATATGCCAGACCAAGGCCTACTACGACAATTAATAAAATTCTCAACAAATCCTTAGCCATTTTATAGCTCCTTTATCTAACAGAAAATATGGTTGATTCGTTTGGAGCTTTATAGCCCCGAAAGAGTCAAAAAACAAGTTTTTTGTTGTAGAAGCAGAAAAATTGGTTGGGATTATATTTTCAAGTGCATGTTTGCAATGTTTTCAGGAATGAGTATAATGTCCGATGGTTCCTGTCGGATTAATGAAATGAAGAACATTTAATGGATTTTATTTATGCCGGAATACAGAATGCGATTTGTAATATTGGCTATAGCCGTAGTGCTTACAGCTCTATCGATGGCCTCGGCGGGCACATGGCGCCTGGAGAACGACGGGGACTTCAAAGCAGTTTCTGCTGATGGTGAAGGCAAATTCCTGGTTGCAGTGGCCGAAGCCAAGAAGCTCGTCAACACCGGCCAAACGAAGGCCGCCCGCAAGGCCTATGATGCAATTAAGAAGGACTTTCCGGAAATTACAGGGCCTGATTTCGATCTTTTCATCAAGGCTGAAATATATTATTGCAAAGTGAAGTTTACAAAGGCCGTCAGGAATTATAACAAGCTACTGACCGAATATCCTAAAAGCGGATTTCGAGAGGCTGCTTTGGACAGGGAATTTGCTATAGCGACGGCTTATTTAGCCGGCAAAAAGAAGACATTACTCGGTTTCATCAAGATCAAAGGATATGCCGAGGGTATTAGAATTATGGAAAAGATTACCGACCGGGTCGGTCTCGACACACAAATGGGGATAAAAGCATCTGTCGCTGTGGCTGAAAATTATGAACAAAGAAAAAAATTCAACGAAGCATTTCTCAAATGGTGGGAGATATCATTGGAATGGGAAATGGGGCCGGTTGGCAGGAATGCACTGCTTGGTATGGCTCGTAATAAGCACGCTGTGTATAATAAGCCTCCGGAGCATAAAAGGACGTTTTATGATGCTTCATGCCTAAGCTCGGCAAAAAGCTATTACGGAAGATTCAAGTTACTATATCCTATAGATGCCAAAGAAATCGGAATTGATAAAATACTGAGCGAGATTGACGAGCAATTAGCCCACAAGCAGCTTAGTATAGGCCGGTATTATCAAAGAACCGGAAATAGACAGTCCGCCAATCTTTATTATGATATGGTAGTGAACAATTGGCCGGACAGTAATGCGGCGGAAGAAGCAAAGGAAATACTTGCCAAAAAGTAAGCTGTTGCAGCATGGAAATCAGTCACCTTTTGAAAACTAAGAGAGAAAACTTGAAAAACCGGGGCATAGGACGCAAATCTTTGTCCGCACTTTTTCTCTTGTGTGCTTTTACCCTTTGCTTTGGCGTTTGCGGATGTGACGGTATGGCCGGCTATTCTAATGAGTCACTATATCCGGGTGATATCAGCAGCGTCTGTCTGGAAATGTTCGATAACCAGAGCTTTCGACGAGGTGTGGAGTTCGAGCTTTCCGATGCCTTGGCCAAACGTATTGAGGTTGATACGCCCTATAAAATAGTTTCCGATTCGGACCGTGCCGATTCCGTAATAAGCGGCCAGATAGTATCAATAGGTGAATTGGCGCTCAGCATCGATCCCGAAATAGGCACAATTCTGGAAAAAGAAGTTGAAGTGTGGGCCGTTGTTGATTGGAAAAATCTGAAGACCGGACAATTGATGATGGATCATCTTTCTGTTAGTGCCTCAGCAAGTTATTCTACATACCAGCAGCAGGATTTTAAGTATGCTTCGACTCTTGCGGCAAACAATCTGGCACGAAAGATCGTAGAACTAATGGAAAGGAAATGGTAGAATCGTGAGCCGGATCACGATGTGCTGAAGATGAAATTATGAACGATAAACAAGACAATAAGCCTGATTTGCCGCGTCGCGGCCTGCAAAACAGGCCGGGTAAAAAGCCGCCCCTGCCACGCTATAAGCGGGGACCGTTCAGTTACCTTATAATTGCCATCGCAATATTCATGGTAATGATGATGCTGCAGCAATGGCAGAGGATCGATAAGATCAGCCTGGATGAATTCAAGGAGCACCTTAAGCAAAATGAAATCGAAAGTGTCATTGTAAAGGACACTGAGATATCAGGCCAATTCACGGAGGATTTTTTCAACAGCCAGCAAGGCAAGAGTAAAAAGTCTTTTGTTGTCAATTACACACCGAACGTGCACGGCAAGTGGCTTGGCGACCTGCTGGATGAAAGCGGCGTCAAGCAGGAGTCGGCGCCGCAGCGTATCTGGCTTATTATGCTGATGCAGTGGGTTTTGCCGCTGGTTTTATTGATCGGATTTTTCTATTTTTTCTTCGCCCGGAACCTTCGCAGCGGGGCCGGCGGAATGCTTATGTCCTTCGGTCGCAGCAAACATCGGCTGCAGGGAAAAGACAAGTCCCAAGTGACATTTGATGACGTGGCCGGCGTGGACGAAGCGAAGGAAGAAGTAGCGGAGATAATCGAATTTTTGAAAAATCCGAAAAAATTCCAGCGACTGGGCGGCCGCATCCCCCGCGGAGTTCTGCTCGTAGGCCCGCCCGGCTGCGGAAAAACGTTGCTGGCAAAAGCCATAGCGGGACAGGCGGATGTGCCGTTCTTCAGTATCTCGGGCAGCGATTTCGTGGAGATGTTCGTCGGAGTCGGGGCATCGCGTGTACGTGACTTGTTCAAGCAGGCCAAGGAAAACTCGCCCTGTATCATTTTCCTCGACGAAGTCGATGCCATCGGCAGAAAACGCGGCGCAGGCTTCGCAGGCGGCGGACATGACGAACGCGAACAGACACTCAATGCGATCCTGGTGGAGATGGACGGGTTCGATACGAACGACCAGGTGATTGTAATAGCGGCGACAAACCGCGCCGACATCCTGGACCATGCGCTGACGCGTCCGGGACGGTTCGACAGGCAAATATTTGTGCCGCTGCCGGACTTAAAGGGCAGGGTTGAGATATTGAGAGTCCATGCCAAGAAGGTAAAAATGGGGCCCGATTGCAGCCTGGAGAGACTGGCGCGCGGGACACCCATGTTCAGCGGAGCGGACCTGGCGGCCATTATTAACGAAGCAGCCCTGGCCGCGACAATGACCAACAAGGACAATGTCGAGATGGCCGATCTGGAAGAAGCGCGTGACAAAGTCAGGTGGGGAAGAGCAAAAAAGAGCAGGGTCATCGACAAGAAGGAAAAAGAAATCACCGCTTATCACGAGGCCGGCCATACGCTCGTGCAATCGCTGCTAAAAGACGCCGACCCGCTTCACAAGGTAAGCATTATTCCTCGTGGGCCGATGGGTGGAGCGACTTTTGCCCTGCCGGAAAAAGACAGGACTATATTTACGAAAACATATTGCATGGCACTTTTGCAGGTGTGCTTCGGAGGCCGGATTGCGGAAGAAATCTTCTGTGATGATTTATCCAGCGGTGCCCAGTCGGATATTCAACAGGCGACAAATATTACAAAGCAGATGGTTTTGACCTGGGGCATGAGTAAGGATCTTGGCCCGATCAGCTACGGACCGGATTTGGGCGTCATGGATATGGTATACGCGATGCCGCCCGAGAAAGAATATTCGGAGAGAACAGCCGAAGCAATCGACGCCGAGATAAAAAAAATTACCGACGAGGCTTATACAAAGGCAAAGGAATTAATAGAAGCAAACAAAGAGCGACTTGAGAACATAGCGAAGGCCCTGCTGAAATACGAGACTCTCGACGCTGACGAGGTACAATTGATTCTTGGTGGCGGCCTGCTGGATAAGCCCACCGTTGCCGATTTGTTGGCTGTCGAACAAGCCAAAAACGAGCAGCCGAAACCCGAGCCCGAAAAACAGCAAGAGCCGCCGGCTGACTAATATTATTCTTATTCCAATTGTTTCTGAGCTTTTATGCGGGAACGAACTGCAGGAACATCAAAAGCTAAACTGCGTGCAGGCATAATCTCGGCGGTCTGTGTGCTCTTATGTGCGTGCTGTGCCTGGGGCCAAAATCAGGGCGAGCCGAATTCGGCAACTGCAGGCAGCCTCACCAACGGCGTCGAGCTGGCCAGGTACGAAAACGAATTTTCCTCCGTCCACGTCGAACCGGCTCAAATGGATACGCTCTTCGGTTTGGCTGTCATTTTCAAAGGTACTGACGATCTTCACTATTATGCGAATCCGCAAACCGCAACCGCGCCTGGATTCGATTTGAAGATTGGGGCTAAGTCGGCTGAGTTTGACGTTGGTGATGCTGTCTTCCCGCAATGGGAGGTTTCCACGGATCCTTTCGGCAATAAAGTTGAAGTCTATGCAGGCGATTTCGCTGTCTTTGTGCCGATCACATTTGCCACCGAACACACTGCCGCTGTGCAAGGTGACGTAGAGGTCTTGATCACAGGCCAGGCCTGCACGAGCAAGATTTGTCTGTTGCCGTTTGAGAAGACGCTGCAAACAAAGATTGACTGGAGCCGGCGGGAATCGTGGAAACAGATTGACCTCGAAGCCGCACGCGATGTAGAGACAGCGGTTGAAACAGTCAAGGGACCGGATTATTCGACCTGGTTCGCTCTGGCCCTGGCATTTATCGCCGGACTGGGATTGAATATCATGCCGTGCGTCTGGCCGATCCTGCCCCTTATCATCATGCGAATTGTAGACCAGGCGAAATCGGGCCGGAGGCAATCGGTAATGATGGGCCTGGCATTTTGCATCGGGATATTGCTGTTCTTCGCGTGCCTGGCCGGCGCCAATATCATCCTGCAGAGCTTCTACGACAGAACCTTAAGTTGGGGCGACCACCTGCGTAATCCCGCTATCGTGACGGCCCTGGCCATGCTGATGATCGTCATGGCTCTTTTTATGTTCGGCATTTTCACATTCGCCGTGCCTTCTTCGATAGCGAGCAAGTCCGGCTCCGGCAAAGGTTACGCCGGCTCGATCGGCATGGGATTTTTAGCGGCGATACTGAGCACGCCTTGCAGCTTCGGCATACTGACCGTCGCCTTCGTCTGGGCACAGGGCCAGCCGCTGTTTCTCGGCACGCTGGCTATCATGGTAATCGGGCTCGGCATGGCCGCGCCTTATGCGATCCTGACCTCCATGCCGGGCTGGTCGAAACGCCTGCCGAGAGGCGGCCGCTGGATGGAGCTGTTCAAGCAGACGCTCGGTTTTGTGCTGCTCATCATCGCAGTCAAACTCATCAAGGCCGCCCCGGCGGAAAACAGAATCAGCCTGTTATATTTTGCTGTGGTCCTTAGCTTCTGTATCTGGATATGGGGCACCTGGGTCACCTACGGCAGCAAACTCTCGCGCAAGCTGCTGGTCCGGGGCATTGCCGTGCTCCTGGTCGTCTTGTCATTTTGGTTCTTTTTCAGGCCGGAGCTTGTGGACTGGCAGGACTATGACCCGGTCTCTATCGCATCCGCAAAATCGCAGCAGAAGCCGGTCCTGATTAAATTCACCGCCGACTGGTGCACCAATTGCGAGGTCGTGGACAAGTTCGTCTTCATGCGTAAGGATATCGCAAAACTCATCGACAAGAAGGGCGTCCTGGCCATCAAGGGTGACACGACAAAGGCCAATCAGCCCGCGACGCTCGACTTAAGCAACATTTATAAGGAGCCCGGCGTCCCTGTAACCATGCTGTTCCTGCCCGGCGAAACCGAGCCGATACGTCTGCGCGAGCTGTTCTTCGCCGATGAATTGAGATCGCTGCTCGAAGCGCTGCCGGATAAGAATTAAACGCAGGTCATACCTGAGGAGAACTTTAAGAATTGGCTAAGCGAAAAAAGATAAAAGTCGATACAAAAGAAGCCGCACAGCGAGTCAAAAAAATCTGGCCCATATTGAAAAAGACGTACCCCGAGGCAAATATCGCCCTTCGCTTCGTAAATCCGCTGGAGCTGCTGATAGCGACGATTCTCTCGGCCCAGTGTACGGATGTGCGGGTCAATATGGTGACAAAGGATTTGTTCAAAAAATATAAATCCACCGCCGACTGGGCTAAGGCCGATTTAAAACAAATCGAAGCGGGTATCCGCAGCACAGGTTTTTTCCACAATAAGGCCATCAATATCAAGGCAGCGTGCGCCAGGATTGTCGAGCAATACGGCGGTAAAGTCCCCGGCACGATGGAGGAACTTCTGACTCTTCCCGGCGTGGGGCGTAAAACGGCCAACTGCGTGCTCGGCGACGCTTTCGGCATCCCCGGAATCACCTGCGATACGCACGTGATTCGCCTGTCCCGCCGGCTCGGGCTTTCGGAAAACAGCGATCCGGTAAAGTTAGAGTTTGATTTAGCCGAAATAGTCCCTAAAAAGAACTGGACCGCGTTTAGTCATTTAGTGATTACCCATGGCCGAAATATTTGTAAGGCTCGCAAGCCGAATTGCCCGGAATGCCCGATCGCGAAACACTGCCCGTCGGCGAACAATTCGGACATGTGGTAGAAGAGCAATGAATTCGTAACGTATCCCAAGGAGAGCGTTTCCTATGATAGAGATGATTGACAACCCAGTGAGAGACCTCTGGCGCATATTCAGAGTAATGGCAGAATTTACCGAAGGCTTCGAAGAGCTTGCTTCGGTCGGTCCTGCCGTATCTATTTTCGGCTCGGCCCGCACCAAGCCGGGTGATCCGTGTTACAAGCTCGCCGAGCAGACTGCTTCCGGGCTGGTAAAAGACGGCTTCGCGATAATCACCGGCGGCGGTGGCGGCATCATGGAAGCGGCAAATAAAGGAGCCGCAGACGCGGGCGGCCAGAGCATCGGCCTGAATATCGAACTGCCGATGGAGCAGGTCCCGAACGAATTCCAGAATAGCTCGCTGAATTTCCGGTACTTCTTCGTTCGCAAAGTAATGTTCCTCAAGTACGCTCACGGCTTTGTAGTCTTCCCCGGCGGCTTCGGCACGATGGACGAGTTCTTCGAATCGCTCGTCCTTATCCAGACGCTAAAGCAGGCCACGTTCCCCGTGATTCTGATGTGCAGCGATTACTGGGCCGGGCTGGTCGAATGGATAAAGGCCAAGATGCTGGGCGAACACAACTACATCGCCCCGGAAGACATGGACGTCTTTACAATGGCCGACGATGTTGAAACCGCGGTCAAGATTATCAGAGACTTCAAGGAAAGTCCCCGCCGCAGCGGCATAGATTTACCCTCCGGAATGAAAAAAATGTGATACATTATTATATGGAGAATCAGAAAGCATTTCAGGATTATTACCCGGATGAGCTTGGGAGAGGGGTCAGGGTTTAATTGTTGCAATCATTCGTTTATAATCTCGATGTCGGTGTTGTTTCTTTTGTTCAAATGCTGCAACATAGCGGCTCACGCCATGCAGCACACCCATATTGAGATTTTGGCTCAGCCACCCATTTGTTACAGCCGTATGCCGTTTCATATAATGGGCGATCATCACTTTCCAAGCAGCGGACTTGCTGCTGCTATCAATATCTTGCTGGTTCTTGTCATGATAAGACAGCATTCGCTCCACCAAACGTTCCCAATAGAGTTCACGAGCTTCCTGAGAGATATGACCAATTCTTTCCACACCATCAATGCGATCATCGGTTACGAGATTCTTCTTGAATTCACGGGTCCCCAAGGCCCATCCGCGAGACATATCTGCAAAGCACTGCTCCTTCTTAGCCGGATTGGACGTGGAAAGCCAATCCAGATACGCTAAATACTTTCGACGGCCTGATGGTGTATCCGCCAGGTGCCCGGCATAATAAAGACAACTCGAAAGATTCATCCGATCCCAACGCTTTTGCTTGTGTAAAAGATACCACAAGCTGGACCAACGCCAACAGCCCGGTTTCCCGTCATCCTCCAAGCCGGCCCGTAACGGATTCAAGTGAATATAGTTCACAAGAGAGCCAAGGTAGACATCACGTTCAACAACCAGACTCTTATAGCGTCCCTGAAAAACATGTCCCCGCTCCCTGACCGATCGATTGAAGCGATTTGCAAACGTTGATTGAAGAGACTGCATACCAACAGACAAGTTCGCGTCGGGCGTTTCAACGCAAAGGTGGTAATGGTTGTCAAGCAGGCAAAAGGCATAGAGAATCCAGCCTGCTCGTTCGCAGGTTCTGAGCAAAGTCTGCTCAAAAATACTCTTGCTGTTGTCAGATGCAAATACGTCATGGCGATAATTGCCGCGATTCAAAACGTGGTAGATTGCACCTGGATATTCTATACGCAGACTACGTGGCATAATAAAGGTAAAATAAGCACTCGTCCGGAGTCTGTCAAGCAGAAATTGCAAATATTAAAGCCTGACCCCTTTGGCCCTTTTTTAGTCAAATTTTCCTTGAAAATTGTCAAAATCGTGGCACAATGATATCAAGCTGTAGACTTCAATCTCGTCGAAGTCTATTGAGGACAAAGCATGATGGTTCCTCTCTAAGCTTCGAAGTCTCATGTTATCTCTGGATCGGAGATTATCTGATGGGCCGCGTTCAGCAAATTCGAGATGGCAGGTTGTGTCTGCTAAAATACCTATACAATCGATCCGAAGAGCTTTCCGGAAGATTGGCAGCCCTTGAGAAAAAAGCGGTCGAATCTCTGCTGCCTTTTACTCAATTGGAGGATTTTACCGATCACGGTGTGAAGCATGCCTACAATGTCCAGGAGAATCTCTGGAGACTAATTCCTAGGGAAATGCCAGAGCCGCTTTCACCGTTTGAGCTCTTCTGTCTGTTATGCGCAGTAACACTTCATGATGTCGGCATGGCGACATCGAAGTCGCCGAATGAAAGGGCATGGCAGATCAGACTAGATCACTTTGAACGGAGCAGAGACTTTGTAATTGAGAATCAGAAAGAACTCAACCTGACTGAGCATGAGGCGCTAATCGTTGGTGAAATCTGTCGAGCTCACGGGATGCCTAACCTCAAGTATCTAGAGGAACCTGTGTTCTCAATTCACAAGTACGGCACAGTTCGTGTCCCGTTGCTCTCTGCCTTCCTCCGATTGGCAGATTCTCTGGACATGACGACCAGCCGGGCTCCAAGCATTATAGGCAATAACCGAATGATGTCTGCACAAAGTCGCCAGCATTGGGATATCCACAGCTGCATATCGGACGTTCAAATAGAGGACGCTCCCTCTTGGGACATTAGGATAATATCCTTTCCAAAGAACACTTCTGATGAACACCGTCTTTATGAATTGAGGAATACACTTCAAAATGAACTCGACACTATTTATCCCGTCTTGAGAGTTGCGGGAGTCTTCTTCAAGAAAATCGAATTGATGCTTAACCTTGACTTATCAGACGAACCTGTGCGGATGATTAAGAATCCTTTCTTCTTACTTGCGGCGTTTGGCTCCAGGAATGCACACCTTTTTACTGGCAGGACTGATGAAATTCAACAAATGGTCGAACGTATCTTACGCCGCAGACTTGTGATGCTAATTGGCGAGTCTGGAGTGGGTAAGACCTCCTTGGTTGAAGCCGGTGTCATACCCAAATTGAGAACCTATCGATACAAAGTAATCCGTTTTTCGTTCCAAGACGATCCTGTTGCGAGCTTGGCAAAGGCAATCAGTAAATCTCCGCAGAACGCCGAAAAGACTATTGCTCTTGTGAATGTCATCCGTACTTACTGTGAGAAGCATGGAAAGCTCACGAAGCTACTTCTAATTGGAGACCATCTTGAACAGATGTTTACTATATCAAAATCTCAACAAGTTCGAATAGACTTTGTTCAGCATCTCTCTCGTGTATTGGGTAGTTCCCTCCCTGTAACCTTCCTCTTCTGCATAAGAGAGGATTACCTACCAGATCTATACAATCTCTCATTGGATCTACCAGACCTGTATGTCCGAGACAATACATTTCGACTTCACAGGCTCAGCAGGGAGAGTGGGATTGAGGTTTTTGAAAAGGCTTCACAGTACGCCACTGTTAAGCTCTCAAAGCATCTTATAAAGCGCGTGGTAGACGACCTATGCTATGAGGGTGAGGGTGCGGTATACCCGCCTTATTTGCAGATTGTAGGGCATGGATTGTATACAGCTCTAGGCAAACGCCAAGGTGCAGAAGCCATGAGTGTAATTCCAGAAAGTTCTTATGATAACTTGGGAAGGGTTGAAAAGATTGTAAACAACTATATCGAAGGTCTTTTGGATCAATATCAACATCATGACAAATCGTTAGTCGGGCTGATCTTGAGCACGATGGTAACGGAACAAAACACGAAGAAGAGAGTAAGCAAGGAAGAACTCCACCAACTTCTGCCTGAATGTCACAGCTTAGATAGACTCTTGTCAAGTCTTGTCCAACACAGGATAATCCGTCGAAGCCTTGGGCAATATGAACTGATACATGATTTCTTGGCGCGGCGCGTAGTCGAATTCATTCAACAGGGGAGATACCTCAGTTCTCCGGTCCGTGCCGCGATTGGTTATATGGAAGAGAATTATCACCGAACTCAATTGAGTTCGCGGGAAGTGTCATGTGCAAGCGGCGTATCTCAAACATACCTCGCTTTCTTGTTTCGCAAAGAACTAGGTAACAGTATAAACAAACAACTTAATAGAATCAGAATAGCCAGAGCCAAGGAGCTGCTCAGAAGTCAAGAACAATTGGGTGACATTGTGAACAGAGTTGGTTTCCGAAGCGCAAGCAACTTCAGTAGGAAGTTCAAAGAGATCCAAGGAGTTTCACCACTTGGATACCGCAAAGAATTTTTTTCAACGAAATCATAGAGGAAAATCGAAGGACATCATAACTATTTCTCTCTTTCACGAGCTTGATTGTCTCGTCTTTAACCATCCACAAGATATATGTTATCAAACATGGGGGTGTTTGAAAAGCGTTTAAGAAAGGATTCGTAAGATTTATCCAGATAAGGACCATTCGTCTGCTTTCTCTGCGTCCTCTGTGCCCTCTGCGGCATAACTACGAGTGCCGTCTCACGGAGACCTTGCCATTTACTATTTACGATTTACTATTGATTATTTGATTTCTTCTCTGCGTCCTCGGCGTTCTCCGCGGTAGAAACCGCCGTGTAATGGACATTTATTTATATTTTGCCCGCCTTTATCCATTTAGATTCGTATAATGTATAACAAATAGAATTGACTATTAACTATTGACTATTGACTATTGATTATTGATTATTTCACGGTGTTTATTCGTGTTAATTCGTGGTTAATTTGAAAAAACAAGCCAAAATAATGAAAAAAACAGGTGAAAAAGAGTAGAAAACGACGAAAAATGGAGCTTAAGTTGAAAAAACAAAGCCAATTTGCGAATGGGCAAAATGAGCTTAAGTACCTATATGAAAGGTGATTATGAAGATTTTCATGCTTTGAGGCGGCGAAAAAACAAAGCCAATTCAAAGCCAAACAAAGCCAATATTATTTAGCCCCCAGATTTATCTGGGGGTTGAAAGACCAAGTTGAAAAAACAAAGCCAATTTCTGAAAGGGCAAATTGACGTTAAGTCAGTATTGATAACGGCTTATGAGATATTATACAAAAGGCAGCAGCGAAAAAACAAAGCCAATTCAAAGCCAAACAAAGCCAAAAAACTGGATTCCCGCCTGCGCGGGAATGACAGTGGGGTGACCAAATACTCCAAAAGAGGTAGGGATAGAAAAATGGCGGCAGGGCAGATGAAGGGATGGCGAAGCCGGGAATCCGGGGCGTTGACGAGATGGGTGGTTTCGAGTATTGTACGGGCCAGGTCGAAATCAGGACAAAACCGTACTTACTAACCAACATGGAGAAATCGAAAATGAAAAGACGAGAATTCTTGGCCGCGGCGAGTATTGCACCGATAGCAGGAGTGAGTTCATTGGCGGCGACCGACAGCAGCGGCGGCAAACAGGAATACTTAGAATTCAGGCAATATCATCTTAATTTAGGCTCGAAGAAAAACATGGTCGGGAATTTCCTGAAAAACGTGGGGATACCGGCAATGAACCGCATCGGGATCGGGACGGTTGGCGTTTTTAACACAATATACGGGCCCAACAGTCCGACGCTTTACGTACTTCTGGTGCATAAGTCGCTGGAGACGGTAATGAATTCCGCTTCTATGTTGATGGCCGATGATGAATATCGCAAGGCCGACTTTATCAAAACTTCATTGTCCGAACCGGGATACGTGCGGATGGAAAGTTCGCTGATGGTGGCGTTTAAAGGTTTGCCGAAGCTTCGCGTGCCGGAAAAGAAATCTCGCATTTTCGAGCTTCGCACTTACGAGAGCCACAGCATCAAGGCGGCGAAAAAGAAAATCGAGATGTTCAACGAGGGCGGCGAAATTAAGGTTTTCCTGAAAACGGGATTGCAGCCGGTCTTCTTCGGTGAAACATTAATCGGGCCGAAAATGCCCAACCTTACTTATATGCTCGTCTTCGAAGACCTGGCGGATCGGGATGCGAAGTGGAAGGTGTTCGGCGGCTCTCCGGAGTGGAAGAAGCTAAGCAGCAATCCCGAGTATAAGGATACCGTATCCAATATTACAGATATAATTCTTCGCCCGACGTCGTATTCGCAGATATAGCAGGCAGCGGGACATAAGAAGCCGGCATCAATTTTGCGTTTCCGGTTTCGAGCCGAAGATACTTAGTGTTTGTTCGAGAAGGGGCAGGGTTTTGGTTGTCACCTTGGGGTCGTAGAAGTCCCCGGTGACATCCATTCGGACCACTGCCTGGCCGAGACCTTCGGTTAAAGACTGAAGGATCGACGGATCGTCGGTGGCAAGGCGCTTGCCTCTTGATGTAAGGGCCAAATTGATATTTCGGCTTTGCAGGTCCATACTTCCTGAGCCGTAAAAAGCGATACTCTGGCCGGACAGATCGAGCTTCCGAACAAACAGACTATTACGCTTTATGTACGAATCGACGTACATCCGCTTAAAAGCGTAGTCTTCCGGCCCCGATAATTGCAGTACCTGCAGGACCTTGGCAAGGGGCGAAAGTTTGCCCACCTGCATATCGCTTATCGAGAGTCTGCATGTGCCGATACGCGAAGAATTGTCGCCGAGACGGGCATTAAGATTTAAGGAGCCGTTCATTATGCCGCTCGAATGGCCCTTTTCAGGAGCTTGTCCTGATGTTGTGTCTGAGAGAAATTGTTTTAAGTCGACATTTTCAAAACCTGTTTGGAGTACGTACTCTTCGGCTTGCTCTGCTGGCTGTTTGAATTCGAATTTTCCTTTTAATTTGCCACCGTAGAGATCGGCAATGAAATCCCGGGTGGACCAATTACGCAAATCGGGATCGTAAAATATATGAGCTTTAAGATTAGTAAAAGATTTGCCGTGAATTTTCAGCGTGCCGCCGTTGAAATCGCTTTGGCAGCTTCTGAAACCTTCACCGGTTTTGTAGATGCCTTTTGTTTTGAAGGCTGCGTTCAATTCAGTTGTAATCCCGGACATTTTGAAACTATTGTTTATAAGATTGACAGTGCCTGCGAAATCGATGGATTTTTGGCCGTCATCCGTATGGGATAGGTGTATATTCTCAAAATCCAAATCAAAACCTCCGGCAGGTGAAAGCTTGTCGTACAAGGGCTGAACATGTTTTGGCAATGCCAGAGCGAATCGGTCGTCGAAGATAAAGTCTTTGGCCGATAGTTGTAGGAGAGCGCTGCTGTAAGTATCGTCAGCTAAAATTATCTCCCCGTTTAGTTTTATCGCCGGCAGGTTCGAGTCTATTGGATTATTAACATCTGTGGTTGACGTGATATCCCTGAGCTTTATACTATTATCGGTTATTATCAAGGTGCCGGTTATATCATTCAGTGGATAGGGGAACTTCGGGATAGTAACGCTGTCACGCAGACATTCCAAAGTAATGCTGTAATCAGGAGGTTCTGTGAGGCTCTCTTTGTTTAAATCGGCAATGAGATTGACCCTTCCCTCCGGTTTTAATTCTGAGACGATTTTTCTCAGCGAGCCGGGCATCAGATTGAACAGATCGTCGTTTAATAGAGTCTCTTTAAGCTTTATCACCAGTTGATACAGTGGCTGTCGGTATTCCTGATCCAGATGGATTTGGCCGGTCAGGGAAATCGAATCATTGCCATACCGGCCGGCGAATTCTTTGACATTTATCAGCTCCGGAGTGAATATGGCCTTTGCTGTTATATCCGAGACAGGCAGCGGAAATTGTTCTAACTTCAATGAAGTGTTCTTGAAAGACAAACCGGCAATAACGGTTGGATGCCCGGAATCTTGTGTCGATACTTTTATCAGGCCGTCAGCTAAACCGGCTGGACAAAATTGTTCGTATAAATTCTTCTGTTTCTCTGTTAATGCCGTCTCAAGTGTTGCATCCAGCGGGACATTATTTACCTTGATTAAAAAATCATACATGGGCGGCTTGTCGTCGCCGCGAGTTTCTATTTCGCCGTTCAGGGTAATCTTGCGCTGACTTACCTGCGAAACAACATCCGAAAAGATTACTTTATTTGGATTGAACGAAAGTCTGCCGGTAAGATTTTGTAATTGATAAGGAAAATGCCGGTATACGGCTTCAGAGCCGTGCAGTTCAACTGTCAGATTCATCTCCTTGCCCGTTTGCGTCTGTCGATTTAACTGGAAATCTATCGCCGCGAATCCGGTAGGGGAGAAGGCAGACCAGAATTCTTTCTGCCTTGGCTTCAGTGCATTATACAAGTCATTGTCCAGAGGCATGTTGTCGCTTGTAATCCGGATCCCGTACTTCAGGTTCGGCCCGAAGTCACTGCACGAGCCATTAATGATTAGTTCGGTCTCGCCGTGTTTGCCGCTCAGGTTATTAAGAGTCACGCTGTTTTTGGTAAAATCAATCCGGCCGGTCAGGTGCTCGATTGCGTACGGAAACTTGTTATAGCAAAAAGCGGCATCCTTACAATTTGCGTTACCGGCCATCGTGCTTTCGCTTAGCCGGCTTAAATTCCCGGACATCTCAAGTTCGGCATCCACCATTCCATGAGGTTGGTACATGTCAAAAAAACCCTGCAAAGCCGTAAATAGGCCGGCCTTGCCCAGGAAAATCGGCCCGATTGATGCAAGGTTGTCTAGTGCCTCGTTGCGTCTCGATTCCAAATCCGGCACGCTCAGCTTCAGTGAGAAATCGCGATTCCGGTCGTATTTGAGCTCGGCGGCCAGCACGTCTACGAACCAGGCCATCTCAAGCTCAGGGATATCTACAGAAGAAATTCCGCCTGCAATTGTTACGATGCCCGGCTTCCACAATCCATCTAAACGGCTCTTGGCGAGACCGGAAGACATCGTAGCTGTCGTTATTTCAAAACTATAACCGTCTTCTGAATCTTTATCGAGTCCAAAGTCCGCATCAATGGGCACTGAAACAGCGACTTGCGCCTGTCCGTTCGAAATCTTGCTATATTGCAGTGTTCCCGCTTTTAGACTAATGCGAGGCATCCTGCCGAGGTTGCTCTTGTTATATTTGATTTTGAGGCCGGATAAATTCGACCAGCCCGTGTCCAAATCGTATTGGGCGTTGAAGACGAAATCGTCGATATTTATGACCTTTAATCTTGGCCGGAGTAAAAGCACGCTGCCTACACTCAATTGCCCGTGTACCTTTTCGGCTTTGAGTATAGTGTCGTGGCCATTTTGCTCTTTGGGGCTGATTACAAGCTGTTCGATGTAGACCGAGCCGTCTGTGTGGAAATCTACCAATCCGGTTCTTATCTTGGTATTGGTCAGCTTAGCAATTTGTTGTATGGTGATATAAGATAGAATCCTGCCGGCCTCAATGTAGAAAAACCACGAAAGAGGTGCCAAAATCAATCCTGCGATAACCCACCGGATTATCGTATTAAGCATCCGTTTTTGAGATTTGTGCCGGGCCATAATTAATTATCATTTATCAGCTATTAGTTCGTTTAATCGCCTTATCGGCAATATCCCGTCTGCAATATGCCTCGTCGAATTGTATTTTATCTACAGCTTGATATGCCCTTGCCTTTGCGTCGGCGATTGTCCGGCCCAGTGCCGTAACACCCAGCACTCTGCCGCCATTAGTGACAATATCTCCATCCTGGTCTTTGGTGCCTGCGTGGAATACTATCACGTCATCGAGCTTCCGGGCCTCTTGAAGGCCGGATATTTTTATGCCCTTTTGATAATCTCCCGGGTAGCCTCCCGAAGCCATAACCACACAAACCGCCGGCCGGGGGTCCCATTCGAGTTTAACCTCATCCAGCGTGCCGTCACAGACCGCTAATAATACTTCCAGCAGATCGCTTTTTAGCCGCATGAGGATAGGCTGGGTCTCGGGGTCTCCGAAGCGGACGTTGAATTCCAGCACCCTGGGCCCGCCCGCGGTAATCATCAGCCCTGCATACAGCACCCCCCTATACGGCGCGCCGCTGCGATTCATGCCGTCAATCACCGGCACGAGAATTTCCCGCGTGATCTGACTCGTCAAATAATCGGTAACAACGGGAGCCGGGCTGTAAGCGCCCATTCCCCCTGTGTTCGGTCCGGTGTCCCCGTCGCCGATGGGCTTGTGGTCCTGCGCTGATTCCATAATATAAATATTTCGCCCGTCCACAAACGCCAGGATTGAAGCCTCTTCGCCGAGCAGTTTATCTTCGACGATAATTCTATTGCCTGCCGGGCCGAAAATTTTGTCGCACATGATTTTTTCCGCGGCCAGGATTCCATCAGACGGGTCGTTGCAGACAAAAACACCTTTACCCTTGGCAAGGCCTGCGGCTTTGATTACCACCGGTTCGTCCCTGCTTGCGATATATGCTTTGGCATCTTCGAATCTATCGAAGGTTCTGCCCTCAGCGGTGGAGACGCTGCTGGATCGCATGAGCTGCTTGGCGAATGCTTTATCCGCTTCGAGTTGAGCGGCCTTGGCGCTCGGGCCGAACGCTTTTATGCCGGCAGACTCGAACTTATCGACCAGGCCCGCTGCAAGGGGGTCTTCCGGGCCAACCACCACGAGCCCCACGTTGTTTTGCCGTGCGAACTCCAGAAGTTTGCTGCTGTCATCGGATTCAATTGGAATATTCTGGCCGTGTTGTGCCGTGCCGGGATTGCCCGGCGCGATGTAGAGTTTGTCCAGGTCTTTCGATTGAGCCAGCTTCCAGGCGATTGCATGCTCGCGTCCGCCGCTACCGATTAAAAGTACGTTCATGTTTAACCTCGAATTAAGATTTAATTTTATGTCATTACCGCATAAGCAGGAGTCCATAAGTTGAGCGATAGTTTACCAGAGTGGGCGGTTTTACTCAAGCTTTTTTGCAATCAAGCGACAGAGCCGTAAAAAAGCAGAGAATTGATTTTTATCTTTAATCACAACGGCAATTCTTTATAATGGGGCAGCGTTCTTATTCTATGACAAAGAGATGAATACATAAAGGTGTTTGAGATGAATAAGAAATGGGCCAAAATTTCGGCAGTTTGTGTTTTGTTTGGCGTTCTGGTTTTTGCCGGCTGCGTCGAGCCTGTAAGGTACCCGGAGATAGTTGGTCAATTGCCGACGTTTGTGTTTTCGGCACAATATCGTATTGTCGGCACATCGGTTCAGCAACGGCCTATAATGTGCCTTGTGCTCGGCGATGGATCGGATGTAACCTTAATAATGGCGACAATCCACGGCAACGAAGCTGCCGGAACGCCGCTCGTTCGTCGTCTGGCTTGGTATCTGCGGCAACGTCCGCAAATGCTGGCCGGGCGGAAGGTCGTGCTCATGGCTGTGGCAAATCCAGACGGCATGGCAAATGGTCGCCGTTATAACGCTAAGGGCGTGGATCTCAATCGTAATTTCGAGGCGGCAAACCGAGTCAACAGTAAGCAGACCGGTCTAACCGCACTTTCCGAGCCGGAGGCCCGCTCAATCCGGCAGGTAATAATGCAGTACAAGCCGGACCGAATCGTCAGCATCCATCAGCCGCTGAACTGCATTGATTATGACGGGCCGGGACGAATGTTGGCCGACCGCATGGGGCAATATTGTGCCCTTCCGGTAAAGAAACTGGGCGCAAGGCCGGGCTCGCTCGGTTCATACGCGGGGGTCACATTAGGCATTCCGATAATAACATTCGAAATGCTGCAAGCCGACTCGCAGCTCGATTCGGAAACTCTCTGGCAGAAATATGGAAGAGCACTGCTCGCGGCTATATTATATCCTGATCCCGTGCGATGAAAATGTCTGTGTAGTTGGGGATATATGCGGGAAGTTCAGGATTCGGATTGTGATTGGAAAAATCAACTCCGCAATCATCTTTCAATCTTCGGCCAGTTCGTCCTCAGAAGGCTCTTTCCTGATAGCAAGGCTCTGTGCATGCCCTGCAGCTATAGCGAAAAAATTGTTACCTTCCGGAGGGATCGCTTTACCAGAGCCATTCGAACCCCAGCCAACAATCGAACCATCAGATTTTAGTGCAAGACTATGATAATCCCCTGTAGATATCGCCACAAAATCATTGCCGTCCGGGGGTGTAGCTTGTCCATAATAATTATCACCCCAACCAATAATGGAACCATCTGATTTTAATGCAAGGTTATGGCCATATCCTGCAGATATCGCTATAAAATCATTGTCGACTGGAAGTGTTCCATAGTCATACCACCAGCCGATGACCGAACCATTGGATTTTAATGCAAGACTGTATATACTTCCTGCTGCAATAGCAACATAATCATTGCCGTCTGGAGCTATGTCCTGATCAAATTTGTTAAAACCCCATCCAACAAGAGAACCATCAGATTTCAATGCAAGACTATGGCTATGTCCTGCTGATATTGCTACAAAGTCATTGCCGTCTGGAGGTGTAGCTTGACCATAGTTATTTTCACCCCAAGCGACGATGGAACCATTGGATTTTAATGCAAGACTATGGCTACTTCCTGCCTCAAGAACTACATAATCATTGCCTAATGGTGGTTTTTCATAATTGTCCCAGCCAATAATCGAACCATCTTTTTTTAGAGCAATTCCGTTATGGCGTGTGTATGTAACTCGGGAACCATGAAATGTATATCCTCCTGCAGCTACGGCTATAAAATCAGTACCTACTGGTGGTTTAGATTGGAGATTGTCGTTGTCTCCCCACCCAACAATCGAACCATCTGATTTTAAAGCAAGACTATGGTAATTTCCTGCCGCTATAGCTACAAAGTCATTGCCGTCTGGGGGGGGCGTTATGTCTATTGTTTTCCAATTCTTATTATTAGAACCCCAACCAATAATGGAACCATCCTTTTTCAAAGCGAGACTATAATTTCGCCCTGCAGATATCGCTATATAATCATTACCGTCCGGAGGTGTGGCTTGACCATAGTAATTATCTCCCCAACCAACAATCGAACCATCGGATTTTAATGCAAGGCTATGGTAACCTCCTGCCGATAAGGCTACAAAGTCATTGCCGTCGGGTGGTGTTGCCTGTCCATCGTCATCCATACCCCAGCCGAGGATGGAACCATCAGATTTTAATGCAAGACTATGGTTATATCCTGCCGCTATAGTTACAAAGTCATTTCCGTAAGGAGGTGTGGCTTCACCATGTCCGTTATAACCCCAACCGACAATCGAACCATCAGATTTTAGTGCAAGACTATAAAAATCTCCCGCAGATATTGCTATGAAATCACTATATAAAGGTATCGTAGACTGATCATATCTATTCGAGCCCCAACTAATAATAGAACCATCGGACTTCAAAGCAAGACCATGGGCACTTCCTGCTGCAATAGATACAAAATCATTACCGTCGGGTGGTGTGGCCTGTCCAGACATGTTGCCGCCCCAGCCGACGATGGAACCATCGGATTGAAGTGCAAGAGTATGTCCTGCGCCTGCGGATATGGCCACAAAATCATTTGCATCGACTTGTTTGGTATCGAATGCGATCGCCCCCCAACTGACTATTGAACCTGCTTCGATAGCTTTAACTGCTACTGAACCTGCTAATACAATCAGTATAATAAGGATAATAACCTTCGCGTTTCTCATGCTCGCTCCTTTTTTGATACAAGAGTATTATAAATCCAATGTACCATATTATTGGACATAAAGCAAGTTAATCATGGTAGATCTGCTGCGATATTTCCCGTGAGTTTTTATGATATTTCGCTAAAATAGTGCAATTGATATGGGAATATTTAAGTTAAACAACCAGTTTCGTCCCTCAGGGGACCAGCCGCAGGCCATTGAACGGCTTGTGGATGGATTGCACAGCGGCAAAAAATTCCAGACGCTGATGGGTGTTACCGGTTCCGGCAAGACATTCACAATGGCGAATGTCATCGCTCAGCACAACCTTCCGGCCCTTGTCGTCTCGCATAATAAGACGTTGGCCGCCCAGCTTTACGAGGAATTCAAGGAACTTTTCCCGGAAAACGCCGTCGAGTATTTTGTCAGCTATTACGATTACTACCAGCCGGAAGCGTATATTCCCCAGCGGGATATCTACATAGAAAAAGACGCTTCGAAGAACAGTGACCTCGACCGGCTCCGCCTTTCGACAACGACCAGTCTTTCAACGAGAAATGATTGTATTATCATCGCTTCGGTCTCCTGTATCTTCGGGCTCGGCTCGCCTGAGGATTACAAGGCCAGCGTCGTAGCCATTCGAAAGGGTGACCACTGCGACAGAAATGACCTGCTCGGAAGATTGGCGGATATCCAGTACAGCAGAAACGATATCGATTTTCAGAGGGGGACATTCAGGGTCCGCGGCGACGTGGTAGAGTTGCATCCCGCTTACGAATCCTTTGCGATTCGCATTGAGTTCTTCGGCGATGAAATAGAGCACATAAGTTATATAAACCCGGTATCGGCGGAAGTTCTCGCTGTCGAAGAGCAGGTTTTCATATATCCGGCTCAGCACTATATTATGCCGGGCGAGAGAATCGAGGCCGCTATTGAAAGCATACAAGCCGAGCTTAAACAGCACCTGGCAACACTAAGAAGCGAAGGCAAGCTTCTGGAAGCCCAGCGGCTGCAGGCCCGGACTATGTACGATGTCGAAATGATGCAGGAGATTGGCTATTGCAGCGGCATCGAGAATTACGCCAGGCACCTGGCTGGTTTGCAACCCGGATCGAGACCTTACACGCTGATTGACTATTTCCCAAAGGATTTCCTTTTGTTCATCGACGAATCTCACGCTACGATTCCGCAGGTGCGGGCGATGTGGGCCGGTGACAGGCACAGAAAAGAGACCCTGATAGAGCACGGCTTCAGATTGCCCAGCGCGCTGGATAACAGGCCGATGCGCTTCGAAGAATTCCAGGAAAGCTGGGCCAGGGTCATCTTCGTCTCGGCCACGCCGGCGACGTTTGAGCTGGAGCTGTGCGAGAATGAGGTTGTCGAGCAGGTCATCAGGCCGACCGGGCTTCTGGACCCGGAGATATTCATATATCCGGCCGGCAATCAAATTGAACACCTGCTCGGCGAGATCGAGAAACGAGTTGCAGTCAAAGAGCGGATTCTGGTTACGACCTTAACGAAAAGGATGGCCGAAGACCTCTCGAACTACATCACGAAGAAAGGTTTCAAATGCCGTTATCTGCACAGCGAAATCGATACGCTCGAAAGAATTGAGATACTCCGGGACCTGCGTGGCGGCAATTTTGACGTGCTGGTGGGCGTGAATTTGCTTCGGGAGGGCCTGGATTTGCCGGAAGTCTCAGCCGTCGCTATTCTCGATGCGGACAAGGAAGGATTCCTGAGAAGCCGGACTTCGCTGATTCAAACCATCGGCAGAACCGCACGGAATGTCAACGCAAGCGTATTCCTGTACGCCGATAAGGTTACACCTTCGATGCAGAAAGCTATTGACGAAACTGAAAGACGCCGTACAATTCAGTTGGAATATAACAGAGAGCATAACATTACGCCCGAAACGATAAAAAAGGAAATCCGCAGGAGCCTGACGGATCAGATTAAGGCAAGACAGACTGCCCGGCAGGCGGTTCGTTTCGGAGATTCGGAGTACGAGAAGGTCGAATTGGCTTCTCAGATTGAAAAGGAAATGCTCGAAGCGGCTCAGAACCTGGATTTTGAGAGGGCCGCTTTTTTGAGAGACCAGTTGCGGGAGTTGAAAGAACTGCCCGAACTGGTCATAGTCAACTCGAGAAAAAAGAAAAGTGACTTCTTAGCCACGAAAAAGCAGAAAAGATATAATAAAAAAGCAACTTCGTCTGGAAATTCGAAGTAGAAGGAAAAGAGAACAATGAAAAAACTTAATCTGGCAAAAATACGGCCTCTTATACAAATGGCAATTGAAGAAGACCTTGGACAGGGTGATAAGACGAGCGAGCTTCTGTTCAAAGAAGATACCGTAGCTAAGGCAACCATTATTTCACGTGAAGAAATCGTTGTGTGCGGAATGGCTATTGCGAGGGAGATTCTCAAGTCCTATGACGAAAAACTCAACCTGAATGTGCGCATTGGCGATGGCGAATCAGCCCACGTCGGAAGCAAACTCGGCATAATCGAAGGGCCTTTACGCTCTATGCTAAGCGCCGAACGGGTTATGCTAAATTTTCTGCAGCGGCTTAGTGGTATTGCTACGACAACGATGAAATATGTCAGGGCGATTCAGGGCACAAAAGCACGAATTTACGATACGCGCAAGACGATGCCCGGCTGGCGACTGCTCGAAAAGTATGCGGTCCGCTGCGGCGGCGGATATAATCACCGGCTCGGACTATATGACGGCATTCTGATTAAAGACAACCATCTGGCGCAATTAGGCAGGGACTTCCATCGCAAATTGCGGGGCATTGTTGCTGAGGCAAAAGAGGTCAAAGGCATCAAATTCGTCGCTGTTGAGGTTGACCACGTCGATCACCAGCTCAACTATGTCCTGGAGATTCCGGGTATCGACATTGTACTGCTCGACAATATGGGCCAATGGCAGTTAAAACATGCCGTCGAGATGCGAGACCAAATGCGCGGCAAACGTAAAAAGCCGTTGCTCGAAGCATCGGGAAACATAACGTTAAGCAACGTCTCTGCCATAGCGCAGTGCGGCATCGACAGAATCGCCATAGGTGCAATAACTCATTCGGCAAAAGCCGTTGACATCGGACTCGACAGGTAAACGATGGCCCGTCCAAGAACCGACCTGCTGGATCCCGATAAAATAAAGGCGCACCTGAAGACCAAACGCATCGGCGGGAAAATCCTCGTCTACGACAGCACGTCAAGCACCAACGACATTGCCGCCGAGTACGCAAAAAATAAGCAAAACGACGGCATGGTCATCTTCGCCGAAGAGCAAATCGCAGGCAGGGGACGGGTAGGAAACAAATGGCTCAGTGGCAGGGCCGACAGCATTCTTTGCTCAATTGTCCTGATCGAAAATAAACTTAATGCCGAGCTGCTTTCGCTAACCTGTGCCGTAGCGGTTGCCGAAACCATAGGCAGAACGGGCGGGAGCCGGGCAAAAATCAAGTGGCCTAACGATATCATCCTGAACGGCAAAAAAGTTGCCGGCATTCTGCTCGAATCCAAAGTGGATAAAGGCTGCAACGCCTGCATCATCGGTATCGGAATCAACTGCCACCAAAAGAAAGATTCTTTCAGCGTCCAGATACAGCCGGCCGCAACGAGTCTCGATGTGGAAAGTAATTCAGTTTCCGATCGCATCCTGCTTGCGAAAAGATTGCTCACTTCGATAGACCAATGGCTCGAAACGGCTGAAAAAAACAGAGATAAAGTAATCGACCGATGGCGTGAACTGAGCATCCAGTTGTCTCACAGGGTAACACTTCTTTTCAACGGCACCAGTTTCACCGGCCACTGTATCGGGATCGATCCCGAAGAAGGACTTATCCTCCAATTAGACACCGGTGGGGTAAGAATGTTCAATGCCGCTCATACGACCGTTGCAAAACCACCCGCATAATCATGCCTAATTCCCCGCCGGGGGCAACAATAAAAATATACGAAAAATTCCCTGTACGAGCCTTGAGTTTAGAGAATCCTGAGGATACAATGTGTTTTTGATGGGGCAAGGGTTAATTCAAGCTCAGGCTCAGTCCCGGGAGTTCCTGTCCCTGATACCAAACTAAAAGGCAGCATGTTGCTCATTTGTTATGACAGCGATGCATGAATTAAACTGACACAGATAAAAAATATCACTAATCAGGAGAATTGATCAATGAAGAAAAAACACTTTTTGAGCCGCCGGGATTTTCTGGCCAGAGGGGCGGTCGCTCTCGGCGCTGCCGCGGCCTTTCCGACTATCGTGCCTTCGACGGTTTTTGGCGCCTCTGCGCCAAGCAATCGCATCACGCTTGGCATGATCGGCATGGGTATGATGATGGGCGGACACTTCAGGAGCATGCTCAATCGCAGCGATGTGCAGGTACTGGCCGTATGCGATGTGGACAAACGTAAACGCGAAAACGCCAGGGCAACAGCCGAAAAAGCCTATGCGGACAAGGCCGCAAGCGGAACATATAAGGGATGCGCCGCCTATCTTGAATACGAGAAGCTCTGCGCACGACCCGATATTGACGCCGTCTTTGTCGTGACTCCCGACCATTGGCACGCCATGTGCTCTTTGGCTGCTATCAAGGCCGGCAAAGATGTCTATTGTCAGAAGCCCATGACGCTGACCATTCGCGAAGGCCGAATGATGAGCGATGCCTGCAAGCAGTACGGCACGATTTTCCAGGTCGGCTCACAGCAGCGTTCGGACTGGATGTTCCGAAAGGCCTGCGAAATCGTTCGAAACGGGTGGATCGGCAAGGTCCACACAATCTACACGCAACTCGGGCGGTTCGCACCGCCGGCGACCCTGCCTGCCCAGCCGATTCCAGAAGGATTCGACTATGACCGCTGGCTCGGCTCTACGCCCTGGTATCCGTATAACTCCGAACGCGTCAAAGGTGACTACGGTGGAGGCTGGCGGCGGTTCTGGGAGTACGGCTCACGCAAGAACGGCGACTGGGGTGCCCATCATTTTGACATAATTCAATGGGCTCTTGGAATGGACGATTCCGGGCCGGTCAAGTTTGTTCCGAAAGGCTACAAGGGTAACCAGTATCAAACGCACTACTACGCCAACGGCATCCCCGTCTTGCGAGACCACAGCACACGGGGCGGCCACATGATCCAGTTCATCGGCACCGAAGGCGACGTGATGGTCAGCCGGGGCAGGATCGATACGGATCCTGCCGAACTGGTGACGGCGCCGCTGCTCCCGAGCGAGATACATCTTTATGAATCAAGAAACCATGAGAGCAACTGGCTTGATAGTATTCGGACACGAAAAAAACCGATCTGCGATGTGGAAATCGGCCACCGCACAGCGACAATTTGCCACCTTAGTGGGATTGCAGAGCGTCTCGGCCGGCCGATCAAATGGGATCCGGTCGAGGAAAAAATTCTGGACGATCCGGCAGCGGACCGCTGGTTTGATCGCCCGCGACGAGCACCGTATGTTATGTAATAGAATCGCCGGCCAATAATCGACCTGTTATATAAAACGACAGGTGCAAATTGAAAGGGAAATGAAAAATGAGCAGCAAGCTCTCAATAATAACCAATCTCATAATGGTGATATTCATCCTTTTTGGAACCACTCAATGCGCAGATGCCCAGGACACCGATGTGTTGCTGAAACAGTTATGCGGCAAAGCCGAAGCCCCGAACCGTAACGCAGAGCAACTGGCGCAAGCTTATGAGAAAGCGATTAACTACCTGATGCCCCTGATGTCGGCCGATGATGTCGGCTCACGATACAAGAACCAGATCGTCTTGCAGGACATCGGGTCCCACGCATCGCGTCCCGGCGCCGAGACCGAACGCCGGACCCTCGCGAGTGTGCTGTGCAGGAAAATCGAAACCGCCGAGATGCCGGCTACGGTCCGCAACTGGTTCGTGCTGCAAATCGAGCGAATTGGCAAGGACGAGTCCGTAAGGACATTGACGAGACTCCTGTCAAACGAGGACAAAGAACTACGTGACTACGCCCGGCGAGCGCTGGAGAAGAATCCGTCAAATGCCGCCCTACGGAGCCTCGAACGCTCGATGAAGGAAGCTAAGGATCAAGCCTGGAAGGCCGCTTTGAATAATTCGCTCAAACAGCGTTCCGAATTCGAGGCGGCTGCTGCCCAGAGCGCGGCCCTGGCGAATATTCTGAAAAAGGGGACCGGCACCGATCAGATTGTGGCGGCACAGAGACTTGTGGACATTGCCGCAAGACTCGCTAAGCTGCAGAAATTCGAGCAGGCGATAGACATATACGATTGTCTCAATAACTGGGCGGCCGAACAGGAGCAGGGCCGGGATGTGTTCTTCATTCGTGTGGCGGCACTAAACGGCATGGCGATGTGCGACGGCCGGCGAGCCGTGGAAGTCGTTACCTCGGCCATGCAGAGCGATAATCCGAAAGTTCGTTCCGTTGCTGTTAAGGCCGCTCGCAACGCGCCGACCAAAGATGCCACGCGGGCCCTCACTGAGATGCTTGCCGAACTGGAGCCCAATTCTCAGCAGCAGGTTCTCGGCCTGATTGCCGAGAAGGGCGACCAGTCATCGGTGAAATTCGTAAAAGAGGTTTTGGACAGCGATACTGAGTCCGTGCGTATGGAAGCTATCGAGACTTTAACGAGAATCGGCGGAGACGAAGCTGCCGAAGCCCTGCTGGAGATTGCAATTAATGACGATGGCCCCGCCCAAAAAGCCGCTTATGCAGGCTTGTCGGTTATGGTCGGGCCTGGCGTCGAGGAGATCATAAAAGTTCGGGCCGCCTCGGGTGACATAAACAGCCGGGTTGTAGCTATCGGCCTTCTGGGCGAGCGTCGAATAGCCGGAGCACTCGAAAGCCTGCTGGGTTACGCCGACGACGATAATGGTGACATTAGCGCCGCCGCATTCAAGGCCCTGCCGGCCGTTGCAGGTTCGGACGACATTCCAATCCTGGCCGACCTACTCGCTAAAACAGAAAGCGGCCGGGCACGTCAAAATGCCGTTGCAGCCCTCAAGTCCGTTCTGGGAAAGACTACGGATAAGGACGTTGCGGGGCAGGTAATGATTGACAAGATGGAGGCATCCGGCAAAGAAGTCAGGCTCTCCATGCTCACTACGCTCAATGCACTCGGAGGTTCGGCCGCCCTGAAAACGGTTGCCGATGCGGCCCAATCTTCGGACCAGGCCATGCGGGATGCCGGCATACGCACCCTCAGCGACTGGCCGGACTTCGAGGCGGTGGAAATTCTGCTCGGCATAGCATCGAAATCCGAAACCACCTTGACTCATCATGTTCTGGCCACCAGGGGTGCCATACGCCTGATCAGGGAAAGCGAATCGGCCCCGCTTAATGACCGGACGAAGCTCTGTTTCTACGCCTTTGAGCAGGCACGCCGGGACCAAGAGAAAAAACAAGCCATCTCAGCGATGGGTTCGCTGCCGAATGAAGAGGTGGCCAGGCGACTTTTGGAACTTACCGGGGACGCAAACCTGAAGGCCGAAGCCGGATTAGGTGCTGTCGAATTGGCAGGCAATATGCTCAGAATTAATCGACAAGCCGCCAGAGACCTGGCCCAGAAGATCCGCGACTTGAATATCTCGGATGAAATCAACAGCCGTGCTGATCGCATCATCAAAGGCAGGAGATGGCGATAGCCGGTCCTTGCCTTGTTAAAACATGGCCTATTTCGTCCCGGCCAAAGGTGCGGCCTTTAGCGTGAGCATTGTAGCTAAAATACGTTCATGGTACTCTGTCACGATTGATTCTGTAGCTTGTCATTCCCGCGAAAGCGGGAATCCAGAATCGTTGGCATCCTGGATTCCGCATCAAGTGCGGAATGACAACCTACCTAATCGAAGTTGACAAACTACTGGCCTGTAAATGGAAAGGATGAAAAATGTTAAGAAACAATCGCATCAGCTATTCGTCTGCAATGGTCGGACTGGCATTTTGCTTATTGACAACTTCTTGTGCGAAATCGGCGGAAACCGGCGACAGGGATTATCTTCACGCTGGCACGCAGGACGTCCAGGCCTGGCGCCAGATGAAGTTCGGGCTGTTCATCCACTGGGGGCCGGTCAGCCTCAAGGGCACGGAGATCGGCTGGTCCCGCGGAGGCGAGCGACGCGGTCGAAACGATAAAAGCACAGGCTCTGTTCCCGTCGAGATTTACGATAATCTTTACAAGCAGTTCAACCCTGTGAAGTTTGACGCCGGGCAGTGGGTGCAGATAGCTAAAGACGCCGGCATGAAATATCTGGTCTTTACCAGCAAGCACCACGACGGATTCTCGATGTTCGACAGCAAGCTTACCGACTACAAGATAAGCAACTCGCCATTCAAACGGGATGTAGTCGGAGAACTGGCCTACGCCTGCCACAAAGGCGGCTTGAAGCTCGGCTATTATTATTCGCCGGTCGATTGGTATCATCCTGACTACCGCACCGAAAACCACTCAAGTTATATCGAGTTTATGCACGGCCAGCTCCGCGAGATTTGCTCAAACTACGGCAGGATTGACATCATCTGGTTCGACGGCCTCGGCGGCACAGCCAAAGACTGGGACTCTGAAAATATGTTAACAATGATTCGGCGGCTTCAGCCTAATGTTATTATTAATAACCGTGCCGGGCTTCCCGCCGACCATGATACGCCGGAGCAGAGAATCGGCACATTCCAGACCGGCCGGCCCTGGGAGACCTGCATGACAATCTGTCGGCAGTGGGCTTGGAAACCTAACGACGAGCTTAAATCGCTCAAGCAGTGTATCGATACGCTGGTAAGGGTCGTCGGGGGTGACGGCAACCTTTTGTTTAACGTCGGCCCCATGCCGGATGGACGGATCGAGCCCAGGCAGGTCACACGGCTGCAGGAAATGGGCGCCTGGCTCAAGGAATACGGACAGAGTATTTATGCCACTCGGGGCGGACCGTTCAGGACCGGCCCCTGGGGCGCCAGCACAAAAAAAGACAATACAATCTACGTTCATGTCCTGAGCTGGCCCGGCGAGAAATTATCCCTGCCTCCAATTCCAAAGAAAATCGTCACAAGCTCCGTCCTGACCGGTGGTACAGCCACCATCAAACAGACAAAAAAGTCTATCGAGATTTCCGTCCCAAAAGCCTACCGGCGGGAGCTTGATACGATCATTAAACTTGAACTGGATGGCCCCGCAGGCGAAATCGCTCCCCTGAGTTTTCCGTCGGCATCACTGGCTTATCACAAGAAGGCCACGGCATCCAACGTATATCAAAATATTTCGCAGCATGGCCCCGACAAGGCGGTTGATGACGACCCGGGCACTCGCTGGGCGACCGATTACGGCGTCAAACAGGCATGGCTTCAAGTGGACATGGGAAAGCCAATGACGTTCAACCGTGTCAGGATCAGCGAGGAGTACGAGCGTGTACGGCAGTTCGAGTTGCAATACAAAGACAACGGGCAATGGAAGACAATCACACGCGGCACAAAAATCGGTTCGGACTACGTGAAGGATTTTGAGCCGGTAACAGCCGAACAGGTGCGTTTGAATATCCTCGATGCGACCGAAGGACCTACTATCTGGGAGTTCCAGCTTCTCGCTCCGAAGAAGTAGCGGGGCGATGTTTTGCTTCATCGAACGATTCCGGGAAGGAGAATCTTATGAATCGGCGTGGTTTCTTAAAAGCGTTAGGATTGGGGGCGGCTTCGTTAGTAGGGGCAGGCCCGCGTGCCTGCCCTGGGCAACCACATGGGATTGCCCCTACGAGGCCCAATATCGTCTTTATTCTCATCGACGACATGGGCTGGCCGGACGTTGCCTGCTACGGCAGCAAGTTTCACGAGACGCCGAATATCGACCGGCTGGCAAGCCAGGGCATGAAGTTCACCGACGCATACGCGGCATGCCCCGTTTGTTCGCCCACGCGCGCCAGCATTATGGCAGGCCAGTACCCGGCCCGAGTTGGTATCACGGATTTTATTCCGGGCCACTGGCGACCCTATGAAAAGCTTGTTGTCCCCGAAAACCGTCTGCAATTGCCTCTCGAATCTGTCACCATCGGCGAAGTGTTCAAGGGTCAGGGTTATTCCACCTGCTATATCGGTAAGTGGCATCTCGGCGGCAAAGGCTATTCCCCGGACAAGCAGGGCTTTGACAAAGTCGTGCTGGGCGTCAAAAACCAGAACGACAAACAGGTATCCGGTTTCACCGATCAGGCCATAAAGTTCATTCAAGAGAAAAAGCAGGAGCCGTTCTTTCTCTACTTGTCCCATCACTCCGTTCATATCAAGTTGGAGGCGCCCGATGAACTCGTCGAAAAATACAGGAACAAACCGAAGCCGACAACGGGGGTGAATAATCCTACCTATGCAGCAATGGTCGAACACCTGGATACTAATATCGGCCGCATCCTTAAGAAGCTCGATGATCTATATATTGCCGAGCGAACAATTGTAATCTTTTTCTCGGACAACGGAGGCCTGCATGAAGCCTATGGCGGTTACACAGGTAAGAGGCAGATTGTCTCGACCAATGCACCGCTCCGCGATGAAAAGGGTACGCTGTACGAAGGCGGAGTCCGCGAGCCGTTGATCGTTCGCTGGCCCGGCGTTATTAAAGCCGGTACTACATGCAGCGTGCCGGTCACCAGCGTCGATTTCTATCCAACTTTCCTGGAGATCGTCGGCGCCGGAGGGGATTCGAACCAGGTACTCGATGGCGAGAACATCATGCCGCTGCTGAAGGCAACCGGCTCGCTCGAACGAGATGCGATATACTGGCATTACCCCCATTATCATCATTCGAGGCCTGCCGGCGCAATACGGGAGGGCCACTACAAGTTGATAGAGTTCTTTGAGGATGGGCAGTTGGAGCTTTACAATCTCAAAAGTGACATCGGCGAGAAAAATAACCTTGCCAAAACCATGCCGGCCAAAGCGGCTGACTTGCAGCGGAAGCTGGCAACGTGGCGCCAATCGGTCGGCGCGAAAATGCCCACGCCGAATCCGGATTACGATCCGGCAAGGGCGAACGAATGGGGCGGCCGGCGGTAAGAGATACCACGCAAATAGAAGGCCGAAAATGATTGATCATGGTACGATCCGGAAGAGAATCCCTACCAGCGAACATAGAAATCTTATATAATCGGTAAAATCTATTAGTACAATGCAAGGAGTTATAATCATGGCAGAGAGTTTTGATGTTGTAGTTATCGGCAGCGGCCCGGGCGGTTACGCCGCCGCTATTAGATGTGCACAGCGGGGCGCTTCGGTGGCGGTAGTCGAAAAGAGCTTTGTCGGCGGAACCTGTCTGAACTGCGGCTGTGTCCCGTCTAAGACGCTTCTGGCCTCGGCCCATACGCTGCTTATGTTTAAGCACGCTAATCTGATGGGGATTGACGTTGCGGCCCCAACTGCGAACTGGCCGAAAATCCAGGCTCGAAAGGACGCTATAGTGACCGCCTTTCGTAAAGGCGTGACAGGATTGATCGGGAGCCATAAAGTAAAGATCATCCCCGGCCGGGCCGTTGTTACAGCACCGGGCCGAATCAAAATCGAATCGGAGGCCGGCCCGGCAGATATTGAGGCCGGAAAAATAATCCTGGCGACTGGTTCGCATCCTATTGAGATTCCGACAATCCCATTTGACGGCCAGACTGTTATCAGCAGCAAAGAAACCCTTGTCTTACAGCAAATACCACAATCGATGGTAATTGTCGGCGGTGGAGTCATCGGCTGCGAAATGGCCTGTGTCTATGCCGCGATGGGAACAAAGGTGACAATCGTCGAAGCACTCTCGCGGTTGATTCCTATGGAAGACCAATGGGTCGGCCGGCTGATCGAACGCGAATTCAAGAAGCTTGGCATTACTTCGCTGACCAGTCAAAAAGTCACTGCGGTCGATAAGACCGGGAGCCCGGCAAAAGTCGCTCTTGAAAGCGGCCAGACAATTGACGCGGAGAAGGTTCTTATTTCGGTGGGGCGGCGAGCCGTCGTTGATAAAGAAACCGTCGAAGCGCTGAACCTGAAGATGAACGGCCCTGCGATTGCCGTTAATCGGAAATTAGAAACGAACGTTCCCGGCGTATATGCAATCGGCGACGCTATAGGTACGACCTATCTGGCACACGGGGCTTTCGCCGAAGCGGAAGTTGCCGCCGTCAACGCAACCGGCGGTAATGAAGAGGTTGCGGACTATTCGCTCATACCGCGGGCGGTCTATACGTTCCCGGAAATCGCATCCGTCGGCAAGACCGAAGATGCCTGCGCATCCGAAGGGCTTGATGTTTCTGTTGGAAGGTCGTTCTTCAGAGCCAACGGCCGAAGCACCGCACATGACGAAACCGTCGGCGAGATAAGGGTTGTCAGGGACAACTCAACCGACAGAATCATCGGCGTTTCAATGGTCGGCGCCATCGTCACCGAGTTGATCGGTGCAGCCAGAGCGCTCATTGGCAGCACGGAAAAGATTACGGAAATAAGCTTCCCGCACCCCACGGTTTCAGAGGTGCTCAAAGAGGCCGCCGAAGACGCATTCGGCCTGAGCCTGCACAATCCGCCCCGATAAAACTGTTTAGCCCGCATCTTTGTGTCGCGGGCATCCCCTCGACAAGCTCGGGGCAGGCTCTGCCCGCGATTCGAGGGCGGGACGCCCTTGACACGTTGGACGGGCTTTTCTTCTTTTTTTTCAATTTTCCTCAATTTTTTGTAAGTTTTCATCACGCTGCCGGTCTAATATTATAGCCATGGCCGAGATAATTGATGATGAACTTCTTATCGAACAGTTCCGCCGGGGCGATGAATCTGCTTTCGAGAGAATTATCGAGCGGTACTCGGCCGACGTTGCAGCTCTGGCGAATCGGCTGCTTGGCTGGCCCGGCGAGGTTGAAGATGTTACGCAGGAGATATTCCTTGCGGCGTTTCTCGGCCTGAAAAAATTCCGCTGTGAATGCAGTCTCAAAAGCTGGCTCTTTACCATAACAATAAACAAATGCCGTACTAATCGATATAAACGATGGCTGCGGCTGCGACGATTCTCGAAAGAATTTGACAAGGTTGGGTTGCCATCGGCCTGTGAAGAGCATGTAATAGACGCCGATCAGTCCAGTCGTGTTCGTCGAGCCGTGTCAGAACTGCCGGCCAAATATCGCGAGCCGGTCGTACTGCGGTATTTGCAGGAGCTTGGCACCGACGAAATCAGCCGAATCCTCGGCATATCCAAAAATACGCTGCATGTCCGATTGAGCCGAGCAAGAAAACGTCTTGAGCCTGAACTGGCTGGATTAATAGAGCGATAGATTATGACAGAAGACGAAATTATAAAACTACTTCAACAAGCCGACAAAACGGCAGGGGGGATTGCTCCTGTCCGGGTGAATATTACCGCTATTCGCCGCCGGGCCGGTCGCAGGAATATGGTAATTTTGGTAGCTCCGCTCGCGGCAGCCGCTTTGATCATGGTCGCTCTGAGCATTTCGGCTCTTATGTTTAGAACCGCTGAACCAACGCGGGAGCAGGAAAAGATTGCCTTGCTCGAAACCCAAATTAAACAGCTTCAGGCAAGGACCGATGCGGCTCTTGGCTTAATACAGGAAGTGCTCGAAGAGGAGCGAAGGAAAAGCCGGCTCGATGAGCTGCAGGCCCAGCTTGCAAGTATCCCCGATCCCCTCGAAGAAGTTCAGAATCAGATTGATAAAACCGCCTTTATCCTTGTCTATCAGGCCGACCGTCTGTACCGCGAGCTAAACCAGACGGATTCGGCTGTAGAGAATTACAACCGGGTTATCGAACTTTTTCCTGAGAATCGGTGGGCAAAAGTAGCCCGGCAGCGATTATCGGAAATCCAGAACAAAAAAAATCTGATAAAACAAATTTAAAAGGAGATTTAAAATGGAAACCGCAAAACGCATCATTTTCCTGCTGATCCTGACCGTTCTAGTGATAAGCCCGGTTCAATCGGAAGAAAAACAATCGGCACAAATCTCAAACACTCGTACTGCAAGCTGCCTGATGAAAATAACATGTGATTCGGCCATTCTGCCGCTTAATTTAGAGACTATCGATTACCTATTGCACAGCTCCGGCGTTGGCGGAAAAGCCGCTCGAGATATACTCAATATTTCACATGACCAGGCCTACGATTTGTTCACTATCGAATATGTGGAATTGGATGATTCTGGTGGTCTCGGTAGCTATGGTTTACCGCCGACAACATCGCGAGCAGGACTATCAGGGCGTGGTGAGTATAAATCTGAAATGTCGGGGTATGATAAGATGATGGATGAAATGTCAGAGTATGGGTATGATGAGATGATGAAGGATATGAAGGGGGGCAGGAGCAGAACTTCTACATTGCAGCCCGGGAACAACTCTTCCACGGTCCGATCCAGGTCTTCTTCCAGAGGTTCTAGGACCGGTTCGGGTTCCCAGCCTACGACCAGCTTCAGTTCCAGCCGCCGTAGCAGAGACCGTAGCAGAGACAGGGGAGTATACGACTATATCACTACTCCTAAGGCACCCCAGCAACGCATTGGAACGACTATCGCAGATCCTACTAATAAGCAGACGTATCTTTTCAGCTTGAGCGTTAGCCTGCCTGATGAGGTCGAACCGGTCGCCAAAGAGTTTATGAATGCCATTGTTGAAAACCTGCGTCAAACGCTGACCGATGCCTATAATGCATATGGGAAAGAAATCCAAAATTTACTCCAATTTGCTGAATCTCGGCGTGATCACGCACAATCGCAACTTGCAAAAGCAATTGAGCAAACTAAGGCAATAGGGCCAGCACATGCAATCGACCAAAATCCTGTTGATGTTGCTGTGCATGAACGCTTGGAGCAGTTTGTGGATCTGTCGAACTTAACGGCATCAACTTCTTTTGTTGATGTGATAGAGATATTGAGTAATTCCGTAGATCCTCCGCTACAGATACAGCCTAACTGGAAGGATTTGCTCGAAAATGGCGAGGTCGAGCAGACCACACCTGCAGGGATGGATCCGCTGACGGGTATTAAGCTCCGCAAGGCGCTGGAGATTTTATTAGATGGGATTTCGGGTGATTTTGCAGAACTCAAATACGTTGTGGATGAAGGAGTGATACTGATTGCAACGGCCGATGCGCTTCCAAGCAAAATGGTTCCAGTTGTTTATGAAATTCCTGCCCTTGCTCACTCGGCAGGGGGAGCAAAAGATCTGATTGATACAATCCAGAACACTATCGAACCCGAGAGCTGGTTTGAAATGAGTGACATGGGAGAGGCAACCATAACGCCTTATCCGAGTCAGCAGCCCAGGAAACTTGCTATTCTCCAGACCTATGAGAATCACCAGGAAATCCAGAAGTTTCTGAAATCCATTAAAATTGATATCCCCGCCGGCACGCCTTTGGAAGTCCCGGAGGAAATGCTCCTCAGCGAGAGGAATAATCTGCTCCGTGAAAAACAGAATCTTGAGATGGAACTTGCTCGATTTCAGAGCCGTATTCCGGCGATTGAAGAACAAATCAAGAGAATAAAGAAGGAAATAGACGAGAGGATTCAGACTGACCAGGTTAGCGAGGAATTGAGAAAAATACTCGCCGTGCAAGAAAAGTATTTTGAAGGAGTCAAAAGACTCGTAGAAAACGGCACAGTTTCCAATAGTGAGCTTGCGGATGCTGAGGAAAAGCTCGCCAGGGCAAGAATAGAGCTTGCAAGACGGAGCGAACAGATTGGTGTGTCTGTCGGTGCCAATCAACTAGCCACGTTCAGTCACGAGTTGGCTACGCTGGCGATTGACATGGCAGAAAAAAAAGCAATGCTGGAAATCGTTACTAACCAGCTTAATCAAACAGAACAGCAGCTAACGGCTTCTACAATATTAGATCCGCAAGTTTCACAAATACGCCTTGCGGTAAGAGCATTGGAAATCGCAGACAAGCGTATTAATGAGTTGAATACTCTCTCTCTTAATGTGCAGCCGCCGACGGTATCGGTGCTTGGCGCGGAGTAATTTTACTTAAAAGAAACTGAATCCGGCGTCCTCGCGTGCCCCCGGTGGGCGCCGAATGAAAATCCTTTATCGGCGAGATCAACGCCTGTCCCGTATAACGCAATACAAGATTAATGCTTAAAGTGCCGCTTGCCGGTAAAGACCATTGCGATTCCGTGCTTGTCCGCTGCTTCGATGACTATTGGATCCTTCTTGGAGCCGCCCGGCTGGACGATAGCAGCGATGCCGACCTTGGCAGCGTTTTCGATGTTGTCCGGGAATGGGAAGAACGCATCCGAGGCCAAGACACAACCTTGGGACTCGTCACCGGCTCGCTTGAAGGCGATTAAGCCGGACTCGACACGATTCATCTGTCCTGCCCCGACGCCGATGACCTTCCGGTTCTTGACCAAAACGATTGTATTGCTCTTTGTATGCTTGCCGGCAAGCCATGCGATTCTCAGGTCCTCAAGCTGTTTCTTCGTCGGCCTGGCCTTGGTCGGATACGTCAACGCATCCGGCTCCCAGCCGACGAGATTTCGTTTCTGCAGCAGCATTCCCCCGACAATGCAGCGAACATCGAACTCGGTGCCGTCGATATTAGCCCTGTCGATCGGCCCTGTTTCGATCAGCCGTACCCGGCTGCCCCAGGCCTTCAACGTCCTGATGATCTCGACGGCATCCTGATCGAATGCCGGAGCGATAATCACCTCGGCAAAGAATCCGCTGGCGCCCAGTGCCTTGCCGAACCGGCTGTAAGATTCCATGATTGTCTGGGCAAGCTCGACGTTTACGTTTCGATTCAGCGCGATAATGCTGCCGAACGCGCTTACTACATCCCCTTCGTAGGCTTTGCGGTATGCCACGCAGATATCATCATCGACGGCACAGCCGCAGGGGTTCAGGTGCTTGACGACTACTGCCGCCGGCTCGGAAAATTCCTTCACCAGTTCGAAGGCCGCGTTCGTGTCCATCAGGTTATTAAAGCTGATACCGATGCCGCCCTCGAGCAGGGTGCCGCTGCTGACCGATGTTTCGCCGCTCGCAGGCAGTTTGTAGAACGCCCCTGTTTGATGAGGATTTTCGCCGTAGCGCAGTATCGCATCTTTTTTGATTGCGACCGATACTCTCTCGGGATACTCGACGCCCGCCCTGTTGTTCAGATATTTTGAAATTGCAGCGTCATAGGATGCGGTCAGGGTGAAAGCAATCCGCGCGAAATCGCTTCGCAACTCCTGGCTTACAGCCCCATCGTTCTTTTCCATTTCTTCAATGACCTTATCGTACTGGTCGGACTGTGTTACGATGGTCACGAATTTGTGATTTTTCGCCGCCGAGCGAAGCATGCTCGGCCCTCCTATATCAATATTCTCGATCGCCTCGGCCAATGTGCAATCGGGATTGGCAATTGTTTTTTCAAATGGGTAGAGATTCACGCAGACCAAATCGATCGGCTCGATGTCATGCTCTTTCATTGCCGCCGTGTGCTCTTTTTTGTCGCGGAGTCCCAGCAGGGCCCCGTGTATCTTCGGGTGAAGTGTTTTCACCCTGCCGTCCATCATCTCCGGAAAGCCCGTCGCCGACTCTATTCCAGCCACATCTATTCCTGCGCCGCTAAGTTTCTTCGCTGTTCCGCCGGTGCTGATTATCTTGACGCCCATCCCGCTGAGTTTTTTTGCGAAATCAACGACGCCGGTCTTATCGGAGACACTTATCAATGCAGTTTTTATTTTCACTTCCATTTGCACTTATTTTCCTTCCAATTGGCTCAATATGATTCAGTGCCGAGGGTATCCTACTCAACCGGTTGTAAACAGGCAATCCGGCCAAGATTGTCGGCAATATAAATTTTATCGTCTGTTATATTGGATACGTGTTTTGAGACCCCTGCAAAGTTTACCGTATACAGC